>Ga0206118_100047_pt1 | contig 232186 bp, 203 predicted proteins | sample 3A20Ametagenome_FD_177999 | JGI IMG/M metagenome (GOLD analysis project Ga0206118, IMG submission 177999) | Enriched microbial communities from leaf-cutter ant dump, University of Wisconsin, Madison, United States - 3A20A | ecosystem: Environmental > Terrestrial > Nest > Insects nest > Nest...
TCTCCATTATAGCACATACGGACGAGAATGAGAGAGAATACGGTAGTAAATGAGAGTAAACAGGGAATTTTATCGACTTTTTGAAAGAATTTATGGTGGGTTGTATTGTGAATTAATCGACAGTCTCTTCTGTCGAGTATCTCCTGCCCATTCGCCCCGTTCACCTCCCCGTTAATCGATTCTGTCGAGTATCTCCTGCCTATTCGCCCCGTTTGCCTCCCCGTTAATCGATTCTGTCGAGTATCTCCTGCCCATCAGGCAACAGGTAGATTCGAGCCATATTTTTTTTACAAACTTACGCAGCCTGGTTTATACCCAACTTACATACAAGATCAATAATTGTTGTGTACAAGAGTTCAAAATTCGAATTCATCTGGAGGTTATCCCGATATGAAACCCGTCAAATTCGTACATCTGACCGACACCCACATGAACGCTCCCGGCAAGGACGGACAGTTCTCCAAATTCCAGCTGGCCGACAAAGTCGTTCAAGTGTTCAGCCACGTCGAAGAGACCGGAATCGCGCCGGCTTTCGTCCTCATTACCGGCGACTTGTCCCATGAGGGAGACGCGGAAGACTACGCCTACATCCGCAAGCTGCTGGACGAAGGCTCCCAGCGGATCGGCGCTCCCGTCCACGTCGTGCTCGGCAATCACGATCACCGCGGCCCTTTCCGCGAAGGCTATCTCGGCGAACAACCTTCGGAAGAGCCTTACTACTATTCGCACACGATCGACGGCCTGCGTCTGATCGGCCTGAATACGCAAGTACCGGGCAGCCACAACGGCAATCTCGACGAGACACAGTTCTCCTGGCTGAAGCAAGAACTGCAAACTCCAGCTCCGAAAGGCACGGTCATCGGCCTTCATCATCCTTTGCTGAGCATCGGCGGAGTGCTGGGAGACCACATCCTCGCGAACCGGGAACAAGTCGGACAAGCCCTGTCCGGTACCGACGTCGTCGCCGTCCTGGCCGGCCACGTGCATTCCAACAATATCGGCTCGTACCACGGCGTCCTTAACGTCGCCGCGGCAGGCACCGCGTTCGCAGGCGAAATGGCCGACGCGGAGCACTTCCGCATGGTTGACGCTTGCAGCTACAACATCGTCTCCGTTAATCCGGGAGAGGGAGTGTCCATTCAGACGGTCGCCCTGCCGACGAGCGGAACCGAATTTTTCAAATTTTCCTTCGCGGCTCTTGCAGCCCAACACTAAATGACTTTCAAGGAGAGAGCAACCACGATGACCCAACAGCTTATGCCGCAATGCCTGCTTCCGCTGAACGGCGCGTTCAACTTCCGCGACATGGGCGGTCTGTGCGCCGAAGACGGACGTACGGTGAAATCCGGGTTGCTGTTCCGCGCGGCGGAGCTTACGGGATTGACGCAAGAAGACATGGCGCTGCTGGAGCCGATCGGCCTGAAGAGCGTCTTCGACTACCGCAATCGCGGCGAAGCCGAGCAGAAGCCCGACCCGCAAATCGGCAATGCCGTCCTTACCCGCGTTCCCGCCAACGCAGCGGCCGAAAACCAGCCTCATCTGTCTATCGAAGATCTGTTCGCCAAAGGGCTGCACAAGGTGTTCGGAGAGGACATGCTGCTCCAACTCTATGCTTCCTTGCCGATAGACAACCCGTCGTACAAGCATCTGATGGCGCTGCTGCGGGAGCCGGAAGCCAATCTGCCCCTCGTGCATCACTGCGCGGGCGGACGCGATCGCACCGGAGTCGGCAGCATGCTGATTCTGCTGACGCTCGGCGTTCCCTACGAAACCGTAATGGAGGACTATCTGCTCTCCAACGTTACGCTGGCCGATTACCACGGGCAAATGTACGACGCGGTCTCCAAGTATATCAGCGAAAAGGAACTGCAAACTTTCCGGGAAACGATGGAACTGCAGCCTCGTTATCTGGACGCGTCCATGAACAGCATCCTGACGACCTACGGCTCCTTCGAACGTTATCTGGAGACAGAATTCGGCATCGACGAGGCCATCCGCCAGCATATCCAAGCTTACTGTCTAGAAGAGGTTGTTCAAAAAGTCCGTTTTTGATCACGAAGCGTCTCGGGATGCGGATTCGACATCGAATCTTGAATTCAGCCGGTTCTTCCGGTGCTCACGTAGCCTCCACTACGCTCCGCTCCTCATTCCCGGTCTTCATCCAATATTCTCGGTGCTGAAAACCGGACTTTTTGAACTCGCACTAGAATAGACACCTATTCGGGAGGTTTATATCCATGAATCGCATGCACAAAGGATTGTCCGCACTGCTCGCGGCGACAACCGCTATCAGCCTGAGCGCCTGCGGAGCCGGAGCGGCCGGTTCTTCGAATGAAGCCGGGCAAGCCGCCCTGGACCCCGCCAATCCGACCAAAATCACGTTCTACTCCTACAGTCTGGCCGCACCGACGATGAAAGCCGGCATGGAGCATCTTATCCAGGAGTTCAACGACACGATCGGCCAAGAAAAAGGCGTTATCGTCGAAGCCGTCGCCGATCCGACTTACCAGCAGTACAAAGCCGACATCTCCGCCGGTAAGGCGGTCGACATCGTGCAGCATACGTTCAGCACGCTGGACGCGTCCAGATTGAATCTGGGCTTCAAAGCCTACGAGGACGTATTCCCGAAGGATCAGCTGGAGGAGCATCTGAAGGGCATCGAGCCGAACGCGCTCGAGCTGGGCAAGATCGACGGCAAAATGTATGGCCTCGCCTTCACGTTCAGCACGCCGATCGTCTTCATGAACGGCAAGCTGTTCCGCGATGCAGGACTCGACCCGACGACCCCGCCGCAAACTTGGGCGGACATCAAGGAAGCTTCCCTGAAGATCAAAACGGCGACGGGCAAAGACGGCTTCGGCCTCGCTCCGAACAACGGCTGGACGACGGAAGGCCTGATTCTGAGCAACGGCGGAGAGGTGCTCGCTCAAGATCGCAAATCGGTCAAATTCGCCGAGCCGGCGGCCGTCGCAGCAATCGAAATGTGGCAGGACATGTACAAGAACGGCGCCCACGCCGTAGGCGGGGAAGCCGAGCTGGCCGAGCAATTCATGGCCGGCAACATGGGTATGTACATCACCTCGACGGCGCTGTACAGCGGTATTCGCAAAGCTTCCGAAGCCGGCGGCTGGGACGTCTACGGAGCAGGCCTGCCTCAGTTCGGCGACAAGAAGTCCATTCCGGTCAACTCCGGAAGCATGCTTGCCGTGCGCCCGGACACCCCGACGAAGAACGCCGCCGTGTGGGAGTTCATTAAGTTCGTCACCAGCGACCGCGGCTATACGATCATTACCTCGGAGATCGGCTACTTGCCTCTGCGTACGGCACTGGCGGACGACCCGAACGGACTGAAAGAGTTTATCGACAAGCACCCGCTTTACCGGATCAACCTCGAACAGTTGAAGCATATCCACCCTGTCGCGATCTGGCCGGGAGAATACGCTTCGGAAATTACGACTCTGTTCTCCGACGCGATCGGCAAGTCGGTCATCTCCGACAGCAATGTTGCCGAGACGCTGCAGAAAGCCTCGGACGAAATTAACAAGATGATTCAGTAAAGAAGGGAACTGCGATGAGCCAAGCACTAGAAACCTCCTATGCTCCCCCCTTGGCGGGGAAGCCGTCGATCGCGCGGAAGAGAAGCCTGAACGGAGCGAAACTCCGACGCAAGCTGAAGCCTTATCTGTACCTTCTGCCCGCGCTGCTGCTGCTGGGCATCTGGATGTACCGCCCGCTGTTGAACACTTTCTATTTGGCATTCCACAAGTGGGGCATGGTTCCGGGAACGACGCCGGAATTCGTCGGCTTCGACAATTTCGTGAGGCTGATGGAGAACAAGAGCTTTATCGGTTCGATCGGCAACACCTTGTTCTATACGGCCGGCCTGCTGCCCTTCTCCATCCTGATCCCGCTTCTGCTGGCATCCGTTACTCACCAGATGGAAGGCCGAATGAAAAATGTTTACCGCGCGCTTTTCTTCGTGCCGATGATTCTCGCTCCCGTGTCGGTCAGCGCCATCTGGCGCTGGCTGTTCCACCCGTCCAACGGATTGGTCAACGACGTGCTGCTCCAGATCGGAGCGATCAGCCAGCCGATCGCCTACTTCTCGGACCCGAGCTTCGCGAAATGGCTGATCCTGTTCATCACCGGCTGGAAGATGGTCGGCTTCAGCACGATTATGTTCTCCGCGGCGCTTACCGGCATTAACCGGGAATATTACGAAGCGGCGGCGATCGACGGCGCCGGCAGCCTAAAGCAGTTTTACCGCCTGACCGTTCCGCTGCTCTCACCGATGATTCTGTTCATGCTGACGATGAGCATTCTGTTCTCCAGCCAGTGGACGTTCGCCTATATCGATATTTTGACGACGGGTGGCCCGTATGGAACATCGACCAACGTCTATTACGAGATGTACAAGTACGCCTTCTCCAACCTGAACGCCGGCTTCAGCGCCGCGGCCGCCCTGCTCTTCTTCATCGTGTTCGGGGTCATCTCGCTGACGTTGAATCAGCTTTCCAGAAGGTATTCCTTTTACGACAACTAGAACGGGAGGAGCCCCCCGATGAAGAAACGATTTTCGGGACTCGCGATCGCGCAGCATATCGTGCTCGCCGCCATGTGCGTGATCGCCCTGTTCCCGATCTACTGGATGCTGAATTCCTCGTTCAAGAACGAGTCGGAGATTTTCACGTCCTCTCTGATTCCTCTTAAGCCGATTTTCAGCAACTACACGTACGCCTTCGAGCAGATGCCGATCATTCGCATGATGTTCAATTCGTTCGGAGTCGCCAGCCTGCTCACCCTGTCCCAACTGGCGACCGGCCTGTTGGCCGCATATGCGCTCGTTCGTTGGAGATTCCGCGGCCAGGGATTTATTTTCGCCTTGCTTAGCTTAACTTGGCTGATTCCGTTTCAAGCGGTCATGATCCCCAACTACGTGCTCGTGAATCAGCTCGGATTCAACGAATCGCTGATCGGAATCGTACTGCCGTTCGCCGTCTCCACATTCGCGATCCTGTCGCTCTACCAGAGCTTCAACTCGTTCCCTCGCGTGCTGATCGAAGCGGCTTGCATCGACGGACAAAGCGACTTCGGCATTTTGACAAGGCTCATTCTGCCCAACATCAAATCCACCATTGCCTCGCTCGGCATCATCCTGTTCATCAACGGCTGGAACGAATACTTATGGCCGATGCTGATCACGAAGAAAATGGAGAACGCTCCGCTGCAAATCGGCCTGCGAATGTTCGTTAACTCGGATACCAACATGTGGGGCTCGATGATGGCGGCGACCGCCGTATCGTGCCTGCCGATTCTGCTCATCTACCTCGTTCTGCGCCGTCAGATCGTCGACTCGTTCGTCCGCTTCGGCATCAAATGACGGTCCTCATTCGCTTGCGGCACCCCGCACATCCCGCTTGAACGCGCTTCTTCGCGCTTCGGGCGGGATGTTCTTTCATTGGCATAATCGACCGGATTATTTATACTGAAGGAAATCGAGACGACGTCCCGCAAAATCCCAGAGCCGTTCGTCCGAGCACTCCGGAACGATTAATGCGAGAAGCGAGGCCCTAGCGCAGATGGAGCAGACAGAACTTTACACGATGAAAAAAACGAGCGCCAAACGGAACGTCCTCAAATACGCCGCCCTTATGATCGCCATGTTGGGGATACTTCTGTGCCTGCGGTGGGTGTGGTCGCAAACTTTCTATACGTTGGAAGCGCCCCGCCCCGTGGACGGGGTACTTGACATGCGCGGCGTCGACCTGGAGAATTCGCCTGCCTTTTTCCTCAACGGCCAGTGGGAATTTTATCCGAATCAGCTTCTGACGCATGACGATTTGCGTTCCGGGGACAAGCCTCCCCGCACAGTCGAAGTGCCGGGAGACTGGGGAGAAGCGCTGAACCCGGATTCCGGCACCTCCTACGGATACGGAACGTACAGACTGCGCATTCTGATCGATCCGCTCCAGCGTCCGGTCGCGCTGTGGATCAAGAACATTCAAACCTCGTCCGCCGTCGAGATCAACGGCTTCTCCGAAGGAGACATCGGCAAGCCGGCTTCGAGCGCCGGAGAATATACGCCGCGCAATATATCGTACACCGCCTCTTATACCGTAGCGGGAACGACAGAGCTGGACGTGCTGATCCGCGCAGCCAACTACGACGAGCCGTTCAACGGAGGCATCATGCGCGCTATTCGTTTCGGCTCGCTTGCCTCGATCGACAGCGTACGGTGGTTTTCGATCGGCTCCCAGCTCGTTACGATCATGATTTTGCTGCTGCACGGCTTGTACGCTTTTATTCTGTATTTGTTCAACAGGCAGGAGCGGGCCTTGTCCACGATGTCGCTGCTCACGCTGTCCGTCGCGCTGGCGCTGCTGTCCGGCCAGGACAATCTGCTGCAGATTCTGCTGCCCTTGTCCTATACCGCATTAATCAAGATCAGGGTGATCTCCCTGCTGTGGCAGAACCTGTTCATGATCATGCTGTTCCGCAGACTGTCGTCGGCTCCTCCCCGCAACGCGTGGCTAAGCGCCTACACGGCTCTGCTGGTCTGCCTGACGGGAGTCCTGGTCGCGGCCCCCGCTTCTTGGGTTAACGCGTTCGTCGATTTTTACGGCTTTATCGGCGTATATCTCATTCCGTACATATGGCTCTTCTACATCGTGGGCACGATGATCGTCAACAATCGGAACGACAAAGACGTCGCGTTCCTGCTTCTGACCGCGGCCGGCATTATTTCCAACTTGACTTGGAGCGTATTCGAATCGGCCATCGACGTGACCACCGTTTATTACCCGATCGATCTGATGGTGACGATGATCGGTTTCTCCGCTTACTGGTTCAAAAAGTATTTCCGCCAGGCCAACGAGAACAGCGTGCTTAACCGACAGTTGAAAAAAGCGGACAAGCTGAAGGATCAATTTCTCGCCAATACGTCGCATGAGCTGAGAACGCCGCTGCACGGCATCATGAACATCGCGCAGAACGTGGTTTCCAAGGAACGGGCCAAGTTGGAGGAGGGCAGTCTGAAAGACATGGAGCTGCTGATCACGATCAGCCGCCGCATGTCCCACATGCTGGGCGATCTTCTCGACGTCGCTCGGTTGGAGGAGCATCGCATCGCGCTGCGGCAGGAGCCACTGCAGGTGCAGGCGCTCGTGCCGGGCGTCATCGGCATGCTTAACTTCATGATTCAAGGCAAAACCGTTCGGCTCGATACGAATATCCCGGAATCGTTGCCGCCGGTGCTGGCCGATGAGAAGCGGCTCGTGCAAATTTTGTACAATCTGCTGCACAATGCCCTGAAATATACGGAGGAAGGAACGATTACCGTCTCCGCGGAAATACGCAACGGACGCGCCGCCATCCATGTGGCCGACACCGGAGTCGGCATGGACGAGCAGACGCAGACACGGGTATTTCTCCCCTACGAGCAAGGGGCGCCCGGAATCAGCGACGGCCGGGGAATCGGACTGGGGCTGAGCATCTGCAAGCAATTGGTAGATTTGCACGGAGGAGCTTTGACCGTTCGCTCTTCCCCGGGCCAGGGTTCGGTGTTCAGCTTCGATCTGAAGCTCGCGGATTCGCAAGCCGTTGCCGAATTGCCCGCCGTCGCGCCAATCCAGCAGCGTCTCCCGGAAGAGACGGAGGAGCGGTTCGCCAGCCTGGCGGCAACGGACATCGCGGCCAGCGAAGCGGCGGCTTCCCTTATGATTCCTCCTTTATTAAACGATAAGGAGATTCATATTTTGGCGGTGGACGACGACCCGATCAATCTGAGCGTGCTCGTCGGCATTCTGGAGCAGGAGCCGTACCGCGTCGCTACCGTTCAATCCGGACGCGAAGCGCTCGATCTGCTCGGCGCCAGACCGTGGGATCTGCTGATCGCCGACGTGATGATGCCGCAAATGTCGGGCTACGAGCTGACGCAAAAAGTCAGGGAGCGTTATTCCGTCTCCGAGCTTCCGGTGCTGCTGCTTACCGCACGCACCCAGCCTGCCGACATCTATGCCGGCTTCCTGTCCGGCGCAAGCGATTACGTCACCAAGCCGGTAGACGCCTTGGAGCTGAAATACCGTATCCGGGCGTTAACTTCTCTTAAGCAGTCCGTCAATGAGCGCTTGCGGATGGAAGCCGCTTATTTGCAAGCCCAGATCCATCCCCACTTTCTGTTCAATACGCTGAATTCGATTATGGCGCTGAGCGAGATCGATACGGAGCAGATGCGCAAGCTGGGCAACGCGTTCGCTTCCTATCTGCGGATCAGCTTCGACTTTCTGAACACGGGAGAATTGGTAGAGTTGGCGCATGAGCTTGACCTCGTTCAAGCCTACCTGCAGATAGAGAAGGCCCGATTCGAGGACAGGCTGAAGCTCGTCTGGGAGGTGGAACCGGATCTCGTCCTGCTCGTACCCCCGCTGTCGGTTCAGCCGCTCGTGGAGAATGCCGTCAAACACGGAGCCCTTGGCAGGAATGTCGGCGGCACCGTTCGAGTACGAATCGTCCGCGAGGGAGGAGCGGTGAAAATCGAAGTGAGCGACGACGGACGGGGCATGGACGCGGAACAGATCGAACGGCTGCTGGATTCCTCCCTGCGCGGCAAGGGAGGAATCGGAGTGGCCAATACGCATCGCCGGTTGATTCAGTTGTACGGGCAAGGCTTGTCCATCTTCAGCAGGCCGGAAGAAGGAACGGCCGTGTCGTTCGTCATTCCGGACGGACGCGCGGAGCCTTACGAGCCCACAGAACGACGGGGATAAGCATCGGCAGCGAGTCCAACGTTCCCGACTATACCGTAGCTATACGATTAGCGATTTGATGAAGAACCCCTGGGATAGGGGTTCTTCGTCTGACCAAGCACCATTAATCATCTCTGCTCTGATTCTGTGGACAGGGTTTACATACGCACGCTGGAACAAGTCTGCGAAGCCTTGAATATTACTGTTGACCAGCTTATTGTCTCGGCAGAAGAGGAGTAACGTCTATCCTCATACCGGGTATTTTTCGAAGTCCCCACTTATAAAAGCGCTTACAAATTTTCCCCCTTAAGTAGAAGATTTTGACCTTTTTAGAAGGCGAATTGCGTTTACAATTTAGGTATTCGAACCAACAGACGATGCTTATACGAGCCAGAGGTCGGCTAGCATTCATCGTTTTTTTGCATTTGCACCGATTAAGGAGGTGGTACGGCGTCAGAGAGCTCCGTCTCTTGTAAGCGTTTTCCAAGAGGACTCATTCTATTATTTTGAGGAGGAAAATTAATGTACGCCATTACCTATCGTTCGTTGAAGCTGGGTTTGCGGATTGCGCTTGTTGTAGCGTTGGCCTTTGCAGGACTGCTGCAGAGTTCTAACGCCGAGCGCGCGGCCGCCGCTACTCCCAATAACAAAATTATCGTCGGCTACTGGCACAACTTCGATAACGGCTCGACCAACATTCGGCTGCGCGATATTTCGCCGGATTTCGATGTCATTCAGGTAGCTTTTGCCGAGCCGATCGGAGGCCCGTCCAGCGGCAACATGGCTTTCGCTCCTTACAATGCTACTGTCGCCGAATTCCAATCGGATATCGACTACCTGCAGAACCAAGGCAAAAAAGTGCTGATTTCCATCGGAGGGGCTAACGGCACGATCGAGCTGTCCACAGCTCAGGCGAAGCAAACTTTCGTTACAACGATGAAAAATCTCATAGACACCTACGGCTTTGACGGCATCGACATCGACCTGGAGGGCAGCTCGCTCAGCCTGAACGGCGGGGATACCAACTTCCGCAGCCCGACGACTCCCAAAATCGTGAACCTGATCGCGGCGATCCAAGAGATTCTCGGCAGCTACGGCAGCGACTTCCTGCTGACGATGGCGCCGGAAACTGCCTACGTGCAAGGCGGCTATATTGCCTACGGCGGTCCTTGGGGCGCTTATTTGCCGGTCATTTACGCACTGCGCAACGATCTGGACTATCTGCATGTCCAACATTACAATTCCGGCTCGATGACGGGGTTGGACGGCAAATCGTACAGTCAGGGCACGGCGGATTTCCAAGTCGCCATGGCCGAAATGCTGCTGGTCGGCTTCCCGGTCGGAGGAAATCCGAACAATCTGTTCCCTGCGCTGCGGGAAGACCAAGTGCTGATCGGGCTGCCTGCGTCCCCTCAAGCTGCCGGGGGCGGCTACACCACCCCTGCCAACGTGCACAAAGCGCTCGACTATCTGATTAAAGGCCAGTCTTACGGCGGCACATACGTGCTGCGCCATGCGGCCGGCTATCCGGGCCTGAAAGGGCTGATGACCTGGTCGATCAACTGGGACAAATATACCAACTACGGGTTCTCCAGCCCGCATCGCACTTACCTAAATCAATTCAACGGGCCTGCCGATTTAATCCCGCCCTCCGTGCCGGGCAACTTGCACTCCACAGGCACAACGTCCGGCAGTGTCAGTCTCGCTTGGGATGCTTCCACGGACAACGTAGGCGTAACGGGCTACATCGTCACTTATGGCTCGACTAACGTCAACGTAACAGGCACGAACGCAACGATTAACGGCCTCGCGCCAAGCACGCCTTATACGTTTACCGTTAAGGCCCGTGACGCCACAGGCAACGTATCGGGCGCCAGCCCCCCTATTACCGTCACTACGGACGCGCCGCCGGTCGATCCGATCAAGCCGACCGCACCGACCAACCTGATCGTAACCTCGACGACAGCCTCCGAGATCGGCCTGTCCTGGACCGCGTCAACCGACAATGTAGGCGTCACCGGATATACGATTACCTACGGATCGTCAAGCGTCTCCGTTACCGGCACGAGCGCAACGATCTCCGGCCTGGCTGCCAACACGACGTATGCGTTCACAGTTACGGCGAAGGACGCGGCAGGCAACGTCTCCGATGGAACATCGATTCAGGCGACAACCGCGGCCACCGGAATTCCTGCTTGGGCGACGAATACGAGCTACAAGACGAATGACCAGGTTGTATACCAAGGGAAAACCTACTACTGCATCCAGGCGCACACGTCGCTATCCGGTTGGGAGCCGTCGAACGTCCCAGCCCTTTGGGGACTTCTGTAACTGAACAAAAAGCGTAAACCGACATCATCGGTTTACGCTTTTTTTCTATGTGAAGCGACTCGGAATCTCGTCCTTGCCGTTCGTCATTCCGGACGGACGCGCGGAGCCTTACGAGCCCACAGAACGACGGGAATAAGCAGCAGAGACATCGCGCCGCCGATGAGGGAGAGCGCCGCATAGCTGGATTCGGCGACGACCATGCCGGACAGCGCGCCTCCCGACGCTCCGGTCAGCGCGATCAGCACATCGATCTTTCCCTGCGTCTTGGCGCGGTTCGCCGGCGTCGTCGCGTCGACGATCTGGGCCGTACCGCTGATCAGGCCGAAGTTCCAGCCGAGCCCGAGCAAAGCCAGCGCCGCGATCAGCAGCGGCATCGAATCCGCGGGAGCCGCTGCGGCAAGTACTCCCGCGAGCAGGAGCGTAATCCCGGATACGACGGCCATCGCATAGCGGCCAAACCGGTCGACGAGCACGCCGGTCACAAGGGACGGAAGATACATGGCGCCGACATGAATGCCGATGACCAGCCCGACCTCCGAGAGCCCGTGTCCGTGATGCTGCATATGGATCGGGGTCATCGTCATAATCGCGATCATCACAATTTGCGTCAGCACCATGACGGTCGTTCCGACGACCAGTCCTCGATTGTGAAACGGGGACGACGGGCGGCTTGCCGCGAAGGCGGATCGGGTGGAGGCAGCCTCTCGCGCGGTTGACTCCTGCTCGACCGCTTCCTGCCGGGCGGCTTCCGCTTTCGCCACAAGATAAGGGTCCGGACGGAGAAAAGCAAGCAGGAACAGCCCCGCCGCCAGGAAAGCCGCAGCCGACAGCAAGAACGGTCCGGTCAGCGCCGGAAGGCCGAACGATTGCGCGAAATCTCCCATTGGCTTCACGAGGTTCGGTCCCGCCACCGCGCCGAAAGTGGTGGACACCATCGACAGGCTGACCGCCTTCGCCCGTTGTCCCGGCTTGGCGAGGTCGGTGCCCGCATAACGGGCCTGCAGGTTCGTCGACGTTCCCGCACCGTAGATCAGCATGGAGACCAATAGCAGAACGAGTTGATTCATCGCTCCCGCGAGCACGATGCCCACCGCCCCGACTCCTCCGGCGAGAAACCCCGTCGACAATCCGATACGGCGCCCGTACCGATGCGTCAGACGTCCCACCAGGTAGGCCGCAACCGCTGAGCCCAGCGTAATGAGGGCGACCGGAACTCCCGCATAGCTGTCCGTACCGAGCATCTCCTGAGCCATCAACGCCCCTACCGTTATGCCTGCGGCCAGTCCCGCTCCTCCGAATATTTGCGAAATCACGACGACAATTAGCGTTCTTTTATATATCCGTTTTACCTCATCGTCTGTCACCGGTTCATTCCCCCTGTTCGTTCGGTCATTATAACACCGGTCTGTAGGCTAATCTATTGCCGCTTTACAAGAGAGCTTCGTTTTGATAAAATTTCAACGTTTAATTGTTAACCTGATTTTGTTTTAACGGTTAACAATTAGCGCCTATTCGATTTCATTGGAGGCGGTTGATGATGAACACTGTCGCGGTCGATACCTGGCAGTCGCTTGCGCGGAAAGCGCTGAACGGACAATGCCTGACCCCGGAGGAAGGACTTGCCGTCCTCCGTGCCGACAATGATGAGGTGCTGCCGCTGCTGCAGGCTTCCTTTGCAGTGAGAAAGCACTACTTCGGCAAAAAAGTGAAGCTGAACATGATCATCAACGCCAAAAGCGGACTCTGCCCCGAAGACTGCGGCTATTGCTCGCAATCGATCGTATCGACAGCTCCCGTCAAGAAATATTCGCTGCTCGACAAGGACACGCTGCTGGCCGGAGCGCGCGAAGCGTTGGCCCGTCAGGCAGGCACCTACTGCATCGTGGCGTCCGGAAGAGGTCCGACCGCCAAGGAGCTGGATCAGGTCGTCGAAGCAGTACAGGAGATTCGCGCTACGATGCCGCTCAAAATTTGCGCCTGCCTCGGTATTCTGAAGAACGATCAAGCCGAACGACTCGCGGAAGCCGGCGTGCACCGGTACAACCACAATTTGAACACGAGCAGAGCCAACCACCCTTCCATTACTACGACCCATACCTACGACCAGCGCGTAGCCACGGTCAGCCAGGCGAAAGCGTCCGGCATGTCGCCCTGCTCCGGCGTCATTATCGGCATGGGCGAGTCCGACCCGGAAATCGTGGAGATGGCCTATGCGCTCAGGGAGCTGGATGCCGATTCGATTCCGGTCAACTTCCTGAACGCCATTCCGGGAACCCCGCTGGAGAAGGCAGGCCGCACACCGCCGATGAAGGCGCTGAAAGTGCTGGCTCTGTTCCGGTTCGTCTGCCCGTCGAAGGAAATTCGCGTCGCCGGCGGTCGCGAGATCAACCTGCGCACACTGCAGCCGCTTGCGCTGTATGCGGCCAATTCGATTTTCGTCGGGGATTACTTAACGACGGAGGGACAGGCCGTTACGGCCGATCACGAGTTAATCGAGGATTTGGGCTTCGAGATCGAACTGAACGCCCTATGAGCGGACTTCCAGTTCCAGCTTCTCTTCGTTAAGCCGGCTCATCTTCTGCCAATCCAGCAGCTGCTCGATCGAGAAGACGCCGGGCGGCATTGCCGCGAGATAGACAGCTTCAGCGGCATCAAGCGCGCATCGGGCAGTCAGCTCGGATTGCTGACTGCCTTGCAGCCGATATACGGCTGTGGCCGCTTGGCCGTCTTTCTCGCCGATCGCTTCGACTTGAACGACAAAGCGCTCCGAGCCGAGATGCACGCGGCCGAAGCAGGCGACCGCCGCCGAGCGGAGCGGCTTCAGCTTCAGCAAACGGTGCAGGCCGAGCTTGCGCGCTCCGGCAAGCGTCGCCGTTACGACGGCCGAGTCGAGGCACAGCCTCGTCGACACGCTCGGGACGCCCAGCGTTCTCGGCAGGGAGCGCTGATCCGAGAACGGAAACCGATAAGCCCGCTTACGGCCGATCGCGTCCCCCAGATTCGCCGATCTTGCATCCGTAAAGCTGCCGACGATCTCTGCGCTCCCCTGCCGAACGATCTCGAAGCTCGCTCCCAAATTGTCCACCGTCCACTCGACCGCGGCTTGGCCGTGCCGGTCGCCCAGCCCGAGCAGAATCGTAATCTCGATCGCCTCTGTGCGGTCGAGACGCCGATAGGCTTCGAGCGCCAGCAGATTCGTTACCCCGGGCGCCAGCCCTACGTTCATAACGGCCGTCGAGCCTCCGCGCTCCGCTTCTTCCCGCAGCCTCTCCACCTGGGCCAGGAACGAAATATTGGCCGATACGTCGATATAATGCGCGCCGCTCCGGAAGCAAGCGCGAACGAATGAAGCGTCTCGCTGATCCAAACACATGACGACCAGCTTAACCCCTGCAAGCGCCTCGGGGGCGACAGGCCGGCCAATATCCAGCCGCATGGGCAGCACTCGCCCCTCCGTCTCCCGGCTGAATCGCTCCGCGCGCTCCAAGCTTCTGCCCGCTGCGTACACTTTGCCGGGAAATCGATATCCAAGCTCCCGGCATAGGATGCTGCCGACCGCTCCATATCCTCCTACGACGACGATCCGATCTTTGACCATGTTGCCCTTGCCAGCTCCCTTGCTTATTCTAGATAGAAATAGGTTATTCTCACTCTAGATGAATAAGGAGCTGCGGCGCCATCCCAGAAAGGTGGGATTTCCGCCGCGACGACGATATGAACAACATCAAGCAACGGATCGAACGGCTGGCGGAGCGGGCCGAGTCTTCCAAAGCGTTCAGATTGGCGCTGCTGGCGCATCTGCGGGAAGCTTTTCCTTTCGAAAGCGCGTGCTGCACCGTCGTCGACCCGCAAACGTTTCTGTCTGCGGGAGCCGTCACCGAAGACGGCGTGGAGGCGATTCATCATCGCCTGTTCGAATACGAATACGACCATCGGGACTTTAATCGTTTCGAGGATTTGGCCGCAGCGGACCGGCCTGCTGCCACACTGGGACTGACGATGTGCGGCGACATGGCGCGCAGCGCCCGTTTCCGGGAGGTGCTGCAGCCCGCCGGGTTCGGGGACGAGTTAAGAGCGGTTCTGGTGAGCGGGGGGAAATGCTGGGGCTTCCTGACGCTGCTTCGCGGGAAGGATCAACCTTTGTTTGCGGCGGAGGAGCTGGCGCTGCTGACGTCGCTTGTGCCGGCGATCGCTTCCGCCTTGCGGCGAATGAGCTTGGCCCTGGCCGACGAATCCGCCGAGGAGCCCGAGTTGGAGCCGGGCGTGCTTGTCGTGGCGGCGGACGGCAATGTGCTGTCCGAGTTGGCCGCGACCGATGCGGCCGCGCGCTGGCTGGTCGCGCTTCGCGAGGCCGAAGGCATCGGCACCGACGTCCTGCCCCGACCGATCAGGGCGGTATGCACTCGCGCTCTGGTTGGGGAGTCGGGCCGGGAGTCAGAGCATAGCAAAGCCGCCCGTACCTGTGTCAGGCTCACGAGCGGCTCCTATGTGACGATTCGGGCCGACAGGTTGGCCGGCCGGGCTTCGGGCGTGCAGCTTGCCGTCATCTTCGAGCAGGCGCAGCCGGCCGACAGACTCCCGCTGATCGCCGAAGCCTACGGACTGTCCGAGCGAGAGAAGCAGTTGCTTGGCGCGGTCGTCCGCGGGCTGTCGACCCAAGAAATCTCGGGCGAGCTTCATATCTCGGTCTACACCGTTCAGGATCATCTCAAATCGATCTTCTCCAAGACGGGGGTATCCAGCCGCAGAGAGCTGATCTGGCAGCTCTTCTCCCGCTATGCCTCCCCGTCAAGTGCCGCAGAACGTTCGGTAAGGAAGCCCTGACGGATCGGGCGTCTCGCAATACGGAGCTTGTTCGGAGGAATGCGCGTACGGCTGCGCCAGCACGGTGAGCAGACGCTCCATGACACTGTAATCTCCCCGCTCCAACGCGGCCTCCAGCGCCTCCTCGACCCGATGGTTGCGAGGGATGACGGCCGGGTTGTTGCCGCGCATTAACTGTCGCGCTTCTTCCCGACTCGCCGGCTGCCGCTCCAATCTCGCCTGCCACCGTTCAAGCCAGAGCCGGAACTCCTCAACGCCGTCAAGCGCCGTCTCTTGGAGCGCGTCCGCGGTAAGCGCGCGGAAAGTGTTCGTGTAGTCCGCGCGATGCTTCTGCATCAGGACGAGAAGGTCTCGGATAAGCTCCTCGTCCTGATCTTCCTCGTCGGCTATTCCCAGCTTCGCCCTCATCCCTGTCAGCCAATGTCCGTGATACTGCTCGCCGAACTCTCCAAGCGCCCCTTCCGCGATGGAAATCGCCTGCTCCTCTTCGTCGTGCAGCAGCGGCAGCAGCGTCTCCGCGAATCTCGCCAAGTTCCAGACCGCGATCTGCGGCTGATTGCCGTAGGCATAGCGCCCGTTCGAATCGATCGAGCTGAACACCGTCGCCAGGTCATAGACGTCCATGAAGGCGCACGGGCCATAATCGATCGTCTCTCCGCTGAGCGCCATGTTGTCGGTATTCATGACCCCGTGGATAAAGCCGACGAGCTGCCACTGAGCGATCAGCTTGGCTTGGCGGCGAATAACTTCCTTCAGAAGCAGAAGGGCGTTTCCGATTTCGTTGCCGCCGTTCCATTCTCCGTTCGCTGCCTCGGGAAAATGCCGCAGCAGCGTGTAATCGGCCAGCTCCCGCAGGTCTTCGACACTCCCCCATGCCGCGGCATACTGGAACGTCCCGACGCGAATATGGCTGGCCGCCACGCGGGTCAGCACCGCTCCCGGCAGCTCCCTCTCCCGCTGAATAGGCTGGCCGGTCGTCACGACCGCAAGGCTGCGCGTCGTCGGAATGCCCAGCGCGTGCATCGCTTCGCTAATGATATATTCCCGCAGCATCGGCCCAAGCGCTGCCCGACCGTCTCCTCCGCGGGAATACGGCGTTCTGCCGGAGCCCTTCAACTGGATGTCGAAGCGTTCTCCTTCGGGCGTAATCTGTTCCCCGAGCAGCAGAGCCCTTCCGTCGCCGAGCCGATTGAAATGCCCGAACTGATGCCCCGCATACGCTTGAGCGAGGGGCTCCGCACCTTCCGGGACCCGGTTGCCGGCGAACACCTCCGCCCCCTCCCCGTCCCGGAGCGCTTCTACGCTGAGCCCAAGCTCCGCCGCAAGCCGTTCGTTCAGAACGGCCAGCTTCGGCGCGCGCACCGGCGTCGGCTCCATCTTCGTATATAGCGTCTCCGGCAGCCTGGCGTAGCTGTTATCGAAGTTCCATCCCGCTCTTCTCGGCTCGTTTTCCTGTTTCATAGCTTCACCTTGCTCCCGGTAATTTTTTAACCGTTCCCGACGTTCAAATCCTATTATACCCCGACGTCATCGCATGAGAGGAGAAGCCGGAATATTTTTACCCGAGATAATGCCCCTCCACCCCTTCAAGAAAAGAAGTCCACGCCCCCGAAGCATATAGCCGAAGCTGGTGCATGGCGCGCGTGCATGCCGTGTAGAAGAGCTTGCGCTCGCCCTCCCTTCCGTAAACATCGGAGGAAGCGTCGTAGATCAGCACCGCGTCGAATTCGACGCCTTTGGCCAAATAAGCGGGGATGACCACGGCTCCCTTCTCGAAAGACAGAGATTTCTTCGTAATGAGCCGCAGATCCGTGTACCCTTGCGCGGTCAGGAGTTCGTAAGCTTCCGCGCTCTCCGCCGCCGTTTTCGTTATGACGGCCACGGTGTCGAAGCCCTCGCTCCGCAGCTCCGTTAGATCGGCCGCGATTCTCTCTGCCCGATTCTCACGGCCGTTGACTTGAACGAGCCGGGGTTTGCCGCCGCTTCTCTCGAACGGCACGATCTCATCGCCGTCCGGCAGCAGCCGCTTCGTGAATTCCACGATCTCCCGAGTCGAACGATAGCTGCGAACAAGACGAATAAGCGTCGTTTCATCCTCGCCGTACAGCCTTACGAGCGGCGATTCGGCCCCCCGTAAATCCGTCGCTTGAGTGAATATCGCCTGGCCGAAGTCGCCAAGCACCGTCATGCGCGCGCGGGGGAACAGCTTTTTCAAATACTCGTACTGGAACATCGAATAGTCCTGTCCCTCGTCGACGAATACATGACGCACCTCCGTGTTCGCGCGAACCCCCTCGACAAGCTCTCTCAAGTACAGGTAAGGAGTCGCATCCTCGTAGAATAACTCGGATCGCTCCAGCTTCCCTTTCGTTTGTTCGCAAATATCCGCCCAATGCGCGGGAATTTCGGACTCGCCGGTCATCCTCCGATACTCGGCCTCATCGCCGAACAGTTGGACGTACAGCCCGTTCAAATCTATAAAAGCCAGCTTCTTCACGCTGCGCCTCAGCGGAGCGAAGCTTTCCTTGACCACTATCTGGCGAAGCAGCTCCTCCTCCCGCTCGGCGTAGTCGAAGTCCCCTTCGTCCCCCCGGCGCTCGTTGCGAAGCTTCTCCTGGATGACCGCATATTGCTCGGCGAAATCGAACACGCCGCGTTCCTTGTGAAGCTGGCCATGAATTTCGGCATATTGATCGTTGTCGAGGTAATTCAGCTCCTCCTGTACCCAGGGAGCCTCCCGTTCCTGGCGCTCCAGCTTGTTCAATTCCTTAAGCAACCATTCTTGCAGCAAGGCGACACGGTTGGCCAAGCGGACGGACGGATCCCCGCCGTAAAATTGCGCCTTCATCCGCTCCGCGCTAATCAACTCCCGATCCCGAAAACGGACGGCGTTAAACCGCATCCCTTCCCTCTCAAGCCATTTCGCGTAATGCTGGAGCCCCTTCAGGTAAGCTTCCGAAGCCTTGTATTCGATCCCCTCCATCCGTGCCTCGTACCCCGGCTCCTCCCGAGCGGCAAGAACGTATTCGATCTGATCGAACGGGTCCTCCAACGAGAACGCGGTACCCAACCAGTATTCGAGATACTCCTGAAAAGTCGCCTGCTGCATGTTCTCCTCGCCAAGCTCGGGAAGGACCGTAGCGACATAGCTGTTAAAAATCGGATTAGGCGAAAAAAGGACGATCTGGTCGGCGCTAAGCTTATCGCGGTGTTTGTACAGCAAGTAGGCCACTCTCTGCAACGCTGCGGAAGTTTTGCCGCTGCCCGCCGCCCCTTGCACGATCAGCATCCTGTTCTTGTCGTTGCGGATAATTTCGTTTTGTTCCTTCTGGATCGTCGCCACGATGCTCTTCATCTGCGCGTCCGCACCTTTGCCCAGCACCTGCTGCAGCAGCTCGTCGCCGATCGTGACGTTCGCATCGAACAAATTGCGTATGCGCCCGTCTTGAATCCGAAACTGCCGCTTCAGCTCCATCGTACCGCCAATGCGCCCGCCAGGCGTATCGTAAGCGGCCGGACCCGGGGAATAATCGTAGTACATGCTCGCGATCGGCGTGCGCCAATCGTATACGAGGAAGTCCATGCCGTCCTCCTCGAGGAACGAAGCTACCCCGATGTAGATTGGCTCGCTCAGGCCCAAGCCGTCCTCCCGGAAATCGATCCGTCCGAAATACGGGGACGGCAGCAGACGGTTAAGGCTGTTCCACTGCTTCATCAACTGCCGATGGCTGCGCTCCCGTTCGGAGAGCACCGCCGCCTGCTGCTGAATCGTGAAGAAGGTCTCCTCGAAGTCCTCGTCCGTGCTCGTATTCACCGTAACTTCTTCCCAGAAGCGTTTGCGCATATCCGTGACCTGTTCTCGCAGACCGACGGCCTCCGGCTCCAGCTCGGCGAGTCTTGCTTGTAACTTTTCCGTCACCGAATCAAGCCGTTCCTGTTCCGCCTGCCGCACCTGTGCATTCGTCATCCTTAAGCACACGCTCCTCGTTCGTTAGTTTGGGAGAAATAATTACAGTTGACACGCCGCCGATCGCCATGGTAAGATTAAAGTATAGATAAGATGTTATACTTATGCCCACATACAAATACACGCGTTCTAATCATAGCACAGCGCGTTTCGTCGTGCAATTTTTTTATGCGCAAAAAGAACCCGGAAATGGATCCGGGTTCTTTTTTTGCAGCTTAGGGTCGCGCCAGACCGAGATGCTCCCGAAGCGTACGGCCCTCGTACTCTTGGCGGAACAGGCCGCGGCTTTGCAGCTCGGGAATGACCAGATCGACCAGATCGTCCAACTCCCCGGGATAATGACGGGGAATAAACGTGAAGCCGTCCGCGCCTTCCTCCTTCAGCCAGCGTTCCATCTGGTCGGCGATTTGCGTCGGGGTTCCGGCAAGCGACAGGTGACCGAACGATTGCACAATGTGTCGGTACAGCTCTCCGATCGTGCGCAGGCCGCGCTCGACGGCTTCTCCGTGCCATTTTCTGTACTTGGGCGTCACTCCCGGAGCCGTATCGACATCCGGCAGAGGATCATCCAGCGAATAGGAGTCGACGTCGATGCCCAGATAAGCGGAGACATGATCCATCTTCACCTTCTGATCGGCATAACGGATCCAGTAGCGCTGCTTCTCGAGCACCTCGTCTTCGTTCCGTCCGACCGTCAGGTTCAGCCCCGGCAGAACGAGTAATTCGTCGGGGGAGCGACCGCAAGCGGCGGCGCGGGATTTGATATCCCGGTAGAACGCCTGCCCGATCGGCAAAGATTTCAGCGCGGTGAACACGACGTCGGCATCCTGAGCGGCGCGCGCCTTCAGCGCTTCCGAAGCGCCGGCATGCACGATGACCGGATGACCCTGCACGGGACGCAGGACGTTAAGCGGTCCCTTGACCTGAAACCACTTGCCTTCGTGATCGATCGGACGCGCGGAACCCGGGCGCAAATAGTGGCCGCTGTCCCGATCGGCGATGACCGCATCGTCGTCCCAACTGTCCCACAGCGCCTTGACGACCCGGACGAACTCCTCGGACTGCTCGTGGCGGAGCTCCGGCGCGGGAATGCGGGCATGCCCGAAGTTGCGCGCCTCCAGATTCCCGTTGGAGGTAACGACGTTCCAGGAAGCGCGGCCGCCGCTCAGATGATCCAGCGACGCGATCATTCGGGCGATATGGAACGGCTCGCCGTACGTGGTGGAAGCGGTCGCGCACAGACCGATGCGACTCGTCTCGCCCACCAGCGAACTGAGCAGCGTCAGCGGCTCCGGCCAGGCTCCCGCGGTTTTCCAGAAGTCCGGGTCCTCCACATCCTCCGCCATATATTTATCCGCCAGAAACAGCATGTCCAGCTTGCCCTCTTCGGCCTTGCGAGCGATGCGCCGATAGTGCTCGAAGCCGAGCAATTCCCCAGCGTCCGCTCCCGGATAGCGCCAGCCGACTTTATGATGCGGAGGAGAGACCAGCAGCAGCGACAGCTTCAATTGTTTGGATTCCTTGGACATCGGGCGCACCTCCTACGATTGACCGAGCATGAGGCGCGGAATTTCGTCCAGCGCCCAATAGAGCGTATAGACGTCCGCCATCGAAATGCGCTGATGAAGCCGATAGACCTGATTGGCTTGAACCGCCGGAAGCCCCTTCCACACGGAGCCCTGCTCCACAGAGGACATCGTGTCCCTGGAGTCCTCGTCGTTGACCACTATGAAGACCCGGTCCGCGGAAAAATCCGGAAGCGCCTCTTCGGTCAACTGCTCCGATGAAAATGCCGCGTCCTGCTGCAGCTCCTTCAGACGCTCCGGAGGAGCGAAGCCCAGCGTCTCGTACAGCGTCCGGAACACGGATGTCCGATAGATGTAAATGCTCTTGAGCGCGTACTGATAGACGATCGCAGTTTCACCCGGCTTCACGACGGGCTGCAGCTTCTCCTTGGCTTCTGCGACGCGCGCTTCGTAGCGTTCGAGCCAAGCCTCTTTCTCGGCTTGCTTGCCTAGCACGTCCGCGACGATATCGAGGCTTTCGAACGGATCGCCGAAGAACGGCGTCACGACCACGGGCGCGACTTTGGAATAGGCCTCGATCTGCTCGGCCGGCGTACGCGCGGACGCGAAGATCAGATCGGGAGTCAGCGCCAGAATCGCTTCCATGTTCGACCCGTCGCCAAGCTCTTCAATCCCGCTTTTCTCCTCCTCGTTATAGAAGCGCAGCATCGCCTGCGTGCTGCCGACCGGCTTCGCTCCCAATGCCAGCATATCTCCGACGTTCCACAGGGCGAACACGCGCTGCGGCTTGACCGGAATCGCGACCTCCCGTCCCGATACGTCCTTGTAGACGCGCGTCTCAGAGGCATCCGCGCTCGCGGAAGGAGCCGCGCTCTCTTCGGGCGAAGCTGTGCCGGATGCCGCGGCCGAAGCCGGCGGAGCGGATGCCGACGGAGCCGCCTCCTTGCTTCCGCAAGCGGACGCGAGCCCGGCCAGCATTAACGCGACCAACGCTATAGTCAAAAACCGAAACGAACGAACCATGAACAATAGACCTCCCGCTGTGTAAATGATAATTATTCTCAACCATTAACAGCATAGACGTCGGACACCGCGAAAAAAATGGACTTTTGCGACATGTTCGATTCGGCGGTTATTGCGCGGGTTCTGCGAGCGGGCCCGTCTTTCTTCGGGATGGCGCTGCGGCTGACGCGCCATTCTTGCAGCGACTGGCGGTTGATGAACGTCGGAAGGCTGTGCTACTATGTAAATGAGAATGATTATCAATTAACTCCACTTCTCCGACAACGATCGAGAGGGATTGCCATGAATAAATCGAAGGCCGCTGCCGCCCTCCAGGCAATAGGAAGAGAGCCGGCCGAACGAGGCTTGATGCTGCTGGACGTGAGTCCGGTCCATATTTCCGCGGAAGCCGATCCGTGGACCTACGGCAGTACGGACAGCTGCACCTTGTTTGCCGTACGCAGCGGACAAGGAACGGCAACGGCCGACCTCCAGCGGTTAACGCTGAATCGGAATACCTGCCTGCTGGTCGCTCCCGGATGCCGCACGTCGATTCGATCGGAGTTCGGGGAATTGCGGCTGTATCGGGTGAGCTTTCGTCCGGCGGCCCCGGACGGCGGCTTAGCCGCTATGGAACGGATGCCGCGAGCCGCTTCTCTCTGTCCCGAAGAGCCGGAGACGCTGCTCTCTCTGCTTGAGGCCATGCGCGAAGACGATGTCCCGTTTACGGGGATGGACCGGTATAACACGCATATCCGTCTCATCCGCTTCCTCTCCCGAATGCTGAAGGGCAATGCCGACGCGGAGAAGCTGGACCATTCGCTGCAGTCGGTGGAACGGACAATCGCCTATATCCATCAGCATTACGACAAGGAAATCGGCGTCGGGGAGCTGGCGGAGCGCGCCCATCTTGGCGTACGCCAATACAGCCGACTGTTCCGCCGGCTGACCGGAGTGAGCCCGAACCACTATCTGAACGAGTATCGCGTCAACCGGGCGAAGGAGCAGTTGCTGCTCACCCGCGACCCGCTGGAGTCGATCGCGCATCGGTCCGGCTACCCGGACGAGTATTATTTTATCCGGCGTTTTAAGGAGTTGTCCGGCACGTCGCCGCGTAAATACGCGAAGAAGCAGGGAGCGCAGCGCAGCATCGTCGCCCTGCAATTCGTGGGCGAGCTGCTGGCTCTCGGTCTGCATCCCGTCGCCTCGCTGCGAGAAGCGCTGCTGCTGATGGAGGGAGATTCCCGAATCGGAACGATTCGCTGCGTCGGGGACAGAGAGGCGGACCTGCGGCAGCTCGGCGAGCTGCGCCCGGATGTGATCATAGCCGCCGATTATATGCCGGCGGACGCGATCGCCGAGCTGTCCTCCTGCGCGCCGACGGTCGTGCTGAAATGGGACTGCGACCCGCTGGAGCGCGTGCGTCTGCTTGCGGAGGCGCTCGGCGAGCGGCAGGCGGCCGAGGAGTGGCTGAATATTTACGCGCTCAAGAAAGCTGCGGTACGGGAGCTTTACAGCCCCCTTGTCGAGAAGCGCAGAAGCGCGGCCGTGCTTGGACTGCAGGAGGGAAGAATCTGGCTGTTCGCTCCGCGGTTTTTCCCGGTCTTTTACGAAACGCTCGGGTTCCGGCCGCCCACGATAATGTCCAACATACTCTCGTCCAATCCGCATACGCGGCTCATGCTTCTGCGCTTCGAGCAGTTGGAGGAGCTTCGCGAGACCGGGCACATCTGCTTCATCTACAAGTCGCGGGACGAGTTCGAGACGGAATTCGCCCTTCTCAGCCGCCAGGAGGAGTGGCGGCGATTAACGGCGGTACGGGAGGGCGGAGTGTCCACTTTCGGTCCCCGCTGGGCATCGTACGACGCTTCGACTTTGCTGTGGCAGATGGAGCGGCTGGAGGAAACGCCCTCCCTTCTGATGCCTGCCGGCACCCGGCTCTAGGAGCCGCTCTCGTCCCCGCTCCATAGTCTGCGGAACGACTCGTTTCGCTCCAGAAGCTGCTCCGCCGTGCCTTCCGCCTCAATCCTCCCGTCCTTCAGAACGAGGATGTGATCGGCTCGGGCAAGCGCGGCCTTGCGGTGCGAGACGACCAGGCAGGTCGCGTCGCCCCGGTCGTCGAACAGTCGCTCCCACAGTCTCTGCTCGGTCTCGACGTCGAGGGCGCTCGACAGATCGTCGAACACGTACAGCTCGGCATCCCGCACGAGCATTCTGGCCGCGGCCGTCCGCTGGGCTTGGCCCCCGGACAGCTTCACCCCGCGCGGACCGATGACCGTGTCCAGTCCGTCGCGGAAATGCTGCAAATCCTCCTCCAGCACGGCCGTATGCAGCGCGCGCTCCAGTTGACCGCCGCGGTCCTCCAGACCGAGCAGAATATTTTCCCGCAGCGTATCGCTGTACAGCCTCGGCACCTGCGCGGAATAAGCGCTGCGAGGCGGCACGAAGAAATTGCCGGCGTCATCGACCTCGCTCCCGTTCCAGACCACCGTCCCGGCGTCCTGCGGAAGCAGGCCGAGCAGCGTGCGGACGAGCGTCGTTTTGCCCGAGCCGACCGGTCCCGTAACGACGGTGAACGAGCCTCGCCGCAGGCGTATGGCGATGTCCTCGATGCCCCTTCCCGTCTCCGGATAACGATAGGTCAGGCCGGCGACGTCAAGCTGCTCCAACCGTTCGTCCGCTGCCGTTCCGACAACGGCCGGCCCCCTCCGAAGCCCCGCAACCGCGGATGCTTGCTCCTTCTTGTCCGAAGCATTCGCCCGCAGCCTCGCGGCGCTCGGCTCCCGCCCCTTCTCGCCAAGCGTGTTCGCTTCCGTCAGCACTTGGGCCGGCGCTCCTTGAAGCAGGTCGGTCAGCCGCTCCTTGGCCACCGCCATCTGCTTGAAATAGGTCAGAAACTTGCCGAAGTTGGAGATGAATTGAGTCACGAACGTCAAATAGTACACGAACAGCGAGAAGTCGCCGACCGTGAACTCTCCCCCGCGCATCTTGTGTCCGGCCAGCAGCAGAATGAGTCCCGTTCCCAGGTTCACCGTATTGGAGAAAACCGAGTCGAGCGCTTCCGTCATCAGCTTGTCTTTCAGCATCGACTTGCGGCGGTCGTCGTTCAGCTTCCGGAACCGTTCCGTCACGCGCCGCTCGGCGCCGGCCACCTGGATCGCCTGCACGCTGCCGAACATCTCGCTGATCGCTTCCGTCACCTTCGCCGTCGACTCCCGACTCGCCGCGCGGTACTTCTGCAGCCTCGTCGTGGCCAACTGAGCTGCGACGATCACGACGACAAGCGGCAGAAACACGAGCATCGTCATTTCCGCGTCGATCCGCAGGAGAATAAAGCACGAAACGACGGCGAAGCAGGTCATGCCGAAGACGTCCACCGACCAGCTGACCGCCTCTTCCGATTGATCGACATCGTCGCGGAAATGGCTGATCGCCTCTCCCGGGGAACCCGGAATCGCTCTCGCTCCCGGACGTTTCAGAATGTGCCCGAGCACGTTGCGGCGCAGGAGCATCCCCATCCGGAAACGAAAATTCACGTCCGTAATGAACCCCAGATAGACGATTGCGCTTCTCGCCAATGCGAACCCGACCAGCAGCGAGACCAGCGCCCACGTGCCGAGCTCGGTTGCCGCATGGCCGGTCAGCGAATCGAAAAATTCCTTTGTAATAAGGCCCGGCACAATCGGCATCAAGTAAATCGCCGTCCACACGAGCGCGTTGAACACATACCACCCCGGGCGGTAACGGATCAATCGCCACATATACGAGAACGTACTCATGCCAACACCTCCTCGAGCCCGGCGGCCAGCATGCGACTGAAGCGCGAGTCCGGATCGGCGGCGAGCGCCTTCCTCGGCCCGTGCTCGACGATGCGGCCCCTTTCCAGAATGACGATCTTGTCGGCGCGTTCGACGGTCGCCAGCCGGTGCGCGATCATGATGCAGCTCCGGTCTTCCAGCAGCTTGTCGACGGCCCGCTCCAGCCGGTGCTCCGTCAACGGATCAAGCCGCGACGAAGCTTCGTCCAGAATGACCAGCCCCGGGTCGGTCAGGAACACCCGCGCGAAAGCCAGCAGTTGTCCTTCTCCCGCAGACAGGCTGCCTCCGCCCGAAGCCAGCGGCGTATCCAGCCCCTGCGGCAGCGAATCGTACCAGTCGCCCAGTCCAAGCTCGCGAAGCACGCCGATCATTCGCTCGTCCGGCACGCTCTCGTCGTAGAAAGTCAGATTGTCTCGCACGCTGCCCTGGATGATTTCGATATTTTGCGTGACAAGCGCGACTTTCGTCCTCAGCTCACCGAGCCGGCATTCGCGAATGTCGACGCCTCCGAGCCGCACGCTGCCCTCCCGCGGGTCGTAGAAGCGAAGCAGCAGGCGCGCGAGCGTCGTCTTGCCGCTGCCGGTCCGGCCGAGCAGCCCGAGCACTTCGCCGGGAGCGAGCCGCAGCCGGATGCCGTCCAGCGTCGGCTCGTCGTCGTATCCGAACGTAACGTTGTCGAATTCAACCTCCAGCGGTCCCGAGGGCAGCTCCGCTCCCGGACCGTCCTGTATTTTCGAGCGCGTTCCCAACAGTTCGCGGATGCGCACGAGGCTGGCGTCGGCCTTCTGCAAATCTTCGATCTGGGTGCGAAGCTTCTCGATCGGCTTGGCGAGCAGCTCGGTATAGTAGAAAATCAGATATACCGTTCCGATCGTAATGCTGCCCTGCTTCCACAGGTACGCGCTGATCGCGAACGCCATCGCATTGCCGAGGGCGAACACGATAATCGTCGTTACCCACATCGACGCGAACCCGAGGAACGCCTTCGTGCGGATCGGCAGCATTCGGCGCAGCAGACCGTAGAAGCGGTTCATGACGAAACCCGTCGCCCCGTTGGCGCGAGTGTCCTCCGTCCCTTCCAGATGCTCGCCGATAAAGCCGTAAAACTCGGCATTGACCTGCCGCCACTTCGTCCATACCGGAAGCGCGTATTTGCGAATCCACTGAATCGCGAACACGGCACCGATCACGAACAGCAGCATGCCCGCTCCGATCACGATATTTTCTCGGAAGAGGAGAACGATGATTCCCGCCATCAGCAGCAGATTGCCGCCCAAGTGGATGATGAAGCTGGAGAAAAAGTTGGCAAGCGCATTCACGTCGCCGTCCACCCGTTCGATGATCGAGCCCGTCGTGTTGGACTTGTGGAACGACATATCGAGCTTAAGGCCGTGCTCGGCCAGGTCGCCCCGCAGCCGGTTCGTCGTACGCCAGGCCAGATTCTCGCTCACGTAAGTCGCGATAACGGAGACGACCTGCTGAATGAGCGAGAAGCCGATGAACAGCAGAGCGGCGTAATAAAGCGGTTCCAACGAACGGTCCGATTGCGCGGTATCGATAAAATAGCGGATGATTTGCGGATTGATCAACTGCAAGCCGATCGAGCCGAACAGCAGTACCGTCAGACCGATTAACGTGCTTCGCTGCGGAAGCAAGTAGCGGCTCAGCATCTCGTAGTAATGCCCGATCGATTTGGTATTCGCGGTCTTCCCCATAACTTGCCTCCTCGCGCCATGGAACGTAACAAAGGCGACAACCGGCCCTATACAGAGGGGTTATCGCCGCTTATTTGAATGTATCCGAATCCGGCAAGGCCGTCAAATCCGCCAGACGGCAGAGCCGCCGCCCGTTCACCCATCCGTTGTTAGAATATCGATATAAGTGTATGATTACGAATATCTCTCAGGTGGAGTGGACAACCAAATGTTTTCAAGAAAACGAAGCATCCTGTATGCCTGGGTCCTTTCCTATCTTGCCGTCTTTCTGATCCCCGTCATCGTCAGCGTTGCCTTATACCCCCTATCGAACAATATTTTGCAAAAGGAAATTTTCAACGCCAACACCTCCTTGCTCAGACAGGCTCAATCCGCCATCGACGACAGACTGGACGATATCAGGAAGCTATCTGCGGAAATATCGATGAACCCGCTGGTCCGAGGGCTGCCGTATTTGCACGATCCCGCGGACGAGGCTCTGCAGTTCAACCAGGTGATTCAATATTTAAGAGGGTACAAAACGACCAATTCTTTTCTCGATAATATTTATCTGTACATGGGCGGCAAGGGCGGCGCAATCTCTTACAACACCTACCTTCCGGCGGACATCCTCTGGAAGCGGCTATCGCACTATCAGCCGCTCTCCGAGCAGCAATGGCAGAACGTCGTGGAAGGCAAATACCGGCCCGAGTTCGTCCCGATATGCTCATCGAACGATGCGGCTTCAGAATGCGGGGCCGTGGCTTTCCTTAATTCCTTGCCCATGGATAACGCCGAAGGAGTATTCGGCAACTTGTTCTTCCTCATCAGCACCTCCAACTTCCTGGAGCCGGTTCAGAATCTCCAATGGGTCGACGGAGGACATGTTGTGCTGCTGGACGAACGCAATCGGGTTCTGGCTTCCACCACCAAGGAACCTATGGGGCTGGTCTACGGGGATCTTCAAGCCACAGAAGGCAATCTTCATATGAAACACAATGGGCAATCGATGACCGTCTCTTATACGACTTCAACCATCACCAACTGGAAATACGTCTCCGTTATTCCAACGAAAGCGATACGCGAAAAATCGGATTATGTCCGCAATCTGACGCTTTCCGGCTTGCTCCTCAGCCTTTTGCTCGGGGGAGGGCTTACTTTCTTTCTGATCCGCAAGCAATACAATCCTTTGAAAAGCCTGATCAGCGGCATCGGCAAATTCGAAGGCTTGATGTTCGATCGGAAAATTAACGAATTCGAGTTTATTCAAAGGGCCATTCAGCACTCCTACCGGGAAAAGGAAGCGATCGCCCAAGTCGTGAAGCAGCAAAAATCCCTCTTGAAATCGAACGATTTGACGAGATGGCTCAAAGGACAACTCGACGCCCCTAAGCTTCTCGAAGAGATGTTCTCGGCATACGGCATCCGTTTCGCATCGGAATGCTTCTGGGTTATGGTGTTCTATGTCGACGAGAAGGCGCTGATCGCGAGCGACAGCACCTACAAGGACGAAGTCAAGCTGGCCAGATTCATTATCAGCAATACGGCTTTGGAGGTTTTGTCCGAGCAATTCGAGGTCATAGCGACGGAAGTCGACGATCGCATCACCTTTATCATTAACGGCCAAGAGCTTCACGGCGAGCGGGAGAGAGAGAACTTCGTTCAGATTGAGAAAAAATTAAGAACGTTCATCGGAACGAACTACCGAATTCCGTTCAAATCCTCCGTAAGCCAGGCGAAGAAAGACGTTCACGACATACCGGAAGCTTACAAGGAAGCGGTCGATGCGATCGAATACCATCTCATTCTGGGCATTAACGAAATGGCCTTCTACCAAACGGTCAGCTCCGAGAACAAGAAGACATCCGAGTGGGATTACTATTCGACGATACGAGCGGAAAAGAAACTGATCAATCTGATTAAATCGGGAGACCGGATTAAATCCAGAGAAATGCTGAGCGAGATTTTCGAAATCAACAACAGCTCGTCTCCTCTATCCGTATCCGAAGCGAAATTCCTCATGCTCCAGTTGATCAATACTCTGTTCAAAACGTTGTATGAGAACAATTTGCACATGGACGAATCGTTCCTGGAGCAATTAAATCCGATTCGGCGCATGCTGGGCTGCTCTACGATCCCGGATATCCGACGGACCATGGGGGATATACTGGATCAGTTATGCGAATATATCCAGCTCCATAAGAAGGACGAGGCGCGCAACGAACTGATCGACGCAGTCCGGGCCTTCATCGAAGAAAATTACGGCGATGCGAATCTGAACGTATCGATGCTGGGCTCCCGCTTCATGATGACGTCGGATTACTTGTCCCGCTTGTTCAAGGAACAGACCGGAATAGGGCTCCTGGATTATTTGAACAGATGTCGGTTGGAGAAGGCAAAAATTCTGCTGCAAAACGAGCGGTTCAGCATCAATGACATTTCGACGCAGGTCGGCTTCGTGAACAGCAACGGCTTTATCCGCACCTTCAAAAAATATGAAGGGGTAACGCCGGGCAAATTCAGAGGCACCGGCTTCGCCAATAAAGAGGATGGATAATCAAGAGCTCCCGGCTTGCGGCCGGGGGCTTCTTTTGTGGCCGAATTGGCCGTAATCGCGGATAACGGCGATCCGATTCCGGTTTTGGGAGATCGCTTATCCTGAATTTGGCGATGCATTCCGAGGATTGGAGATTTATTATCCGATCTTGCCCGCCTTATACTCAAATCACGGAGCGCTCCGGAGAAAACGGGAGGTTGGAATCATGTTCAACAAAAAAGTGATCGGCTTGGTATCGTCTGCCGCTGCAGCCTGTCTGATTTTATCCGGCTGCAGCAGCGAGAAGCCCGAGAAGGATTCATCCGTCGGCGAGCAGAAAATCACCGTCCTGCTCCCCAGGCATGAGATGGACAATAAAGGCTTCATGGAACAGGAAACGAGAAACTTCGAGAAAGAAACGGGAATCAAAGTCGAACTGATCAATATGTCGTGGGACAACGTCGCCGATAAGATCACCGCGGAGATGGCCGCGAACGGAGATTCGTTCGATGTCATCGAGCTGGATAATTCCTGGGTCGCCAAGTTCGCGACCAATCAGTGGATCAGCCCGCTGGACGAATTTATCGACTCGGACGCGAAGCAAGGCATTCTGCCCGGCCTGCTGGACAAGTTTTCGTACGATAACAAGCTGTACGGCGTTCCATGGAACAATGATACCCGGTTCTTCATGTACAACAAGAAAAAACTGGATGAAGCCGGCATTGCGGAACCGCCGAAAACGTGGGACGAGCTGAAAGCCCAATCCCTGACGCTGATGGAGAAAGGACTTGTGAAATACGGGTTTATCGATTCCTTCATGCAGGCCCAATCCGGGATGAACGAACTTACCTATATGGTCTATACGTTCGGGGGCGATTATATCGACGACAACGGCAAAGTCGCCGTCTCCGGCAACGAAGCGGTCAAGCAGGCCTACGAATATTTGTGGAACGGCCTTAACAAAGACAAATTTATCGATCCGGGTTCGTTAACTTCGAATTACGAAACGGCAGCGGACGTGTTCCTGAAGGGCGATACGGCCTTCTTCCTGCAAGCATGGCCCGGACTGTACCAGACGGCCAACGATGCCGACAAGTCGCAGATCGTTGGCGAGATCGCCGTAGCCCCTTACTCCCTCGGGGTTAACGAAAGCACAGGCGCCGTATTGACTTTGCCCGAGGCGATGGCGATTCCGCAAACGAGCAAAAACAAAGAGGCCGCCTGGCAGTACATCCAGTACATGTCCAGCAAACAGTTCGACAAGAACAAAGCGGAACAACTGGGCGCATTGCCGATCTGGACGGATTTGTTCAACGATGAAGATCTGTTGCAAATCTATCCTCATTGGAAAAATTTCGGACTGCAATCCGCCAACGCCAGAGGCTTGCAGGATCTTCTGTGGTACGACCAGTTCTCCAATGTCGTTCAGATCGAAAGTCTGAAAATCCTGATGGATAAAACCAGCGTCGAAGATGGGCTAAAGAATATCGAGAAACAGGTCGAGCAATTCAGCTCTTGATCGCTTAGTCGGGATGCGGAAGTCATTCCCGCATCCCGACTCCAGACTTTCTACAAGGATGTGCAACAGTTATGACCGGAAAGCGGATTCAGCGTCTATCGGGCCTCATGGATTCCGAAAAGAAGCTGGCCTATCTATTGATCGCACCGACTTTTATCGTGCTTCTGGGCGTATTGGTCTATCCTATACTCTACTCCTTGCTCATGAGCTTCAGTAGAATCGATTTTGCTCGCAGATCGATGGATTTTATCGGGCTGGACAATTATATCGCGATGTTCAAAAACTCGTATTTCATCCATTCCATCGGAATTACAGGTTATTTCGCAGCCGTAACGGTGGCGGTGGAAATATCGCTGGGCATTGCCATCGCGCTGGTTTTGAATCAGAAGTTTAAGTTCAGAGGTTTCGTCAGAGGGATCATGATTTTGCCCTGGGCGCTGCCCAGCGTAGTCAACGCGATCATGTGGAAGTGGATTTACAACCCGAACTACGGCGCCCTCAACGGGCTATTGACCCAACTGAACATTATCGGCGAATACAAGGACTGGTTAGGCGAGCCGATTACGGCGCTGCATGCGATTATCTTCGCCAACGTCTGGAAAGAGACGCCTTATGTCGTACTGCTGGTCCTGGCAGCTTTATCGAATATATCCGGCGATCTGTACGAGTCGGCCAAGATCGACGGCGCGAACGCGTGGCAAGCTTTCTGGAAAGTAACGCTGCCCCTGATCAAGCCGGTAGTCGTCATTCTGGTCATTACGAAAGCGATCTGGGCGATCCAAACCTTCGAACTGGTCTATATTCTGACCGGCGGGGGACCTGGAGGAGGCACGGAATTCCTGTCCTTCTTCATCTACAAGACGACGTTTAAGTTCCTGCAATTCGGTGCAGGAGCGTCCATGGCTTATATGATTACGCTGGCGACTTTCCTTCTTACGCTCGTCTACATCAAATATTTGGCGAAGAACGACCAACTGGTGTAAGAGGAACCCTCGAGAGGAGTACGCAATGAGCAAGAAACATGTCCGAAAACAAATCGTGATCTACGGTCTGGCGCTGCTGATCGTCCTGTTCGTCACCGCTCCATACTGCTGGCTTGTCATCTCCAGCCTGTCCACGAAAGCCGATCTGCTGCAGACTCCGATGAGATGGTTTCCCAAGGAACCGACGCTGCACAATTACGCCGCCATTCTTCAAGGGAACGCCAACGGCACGTCGGATGCGGGCAGCCAATTCATTTATGCGTTGAAAAACAGCTTCATCGTCTCGGTTACGGTCACCTGCCTGGCTCTGATGATTGGCGTAATGGCTTCTTACGCGTTTGCGCGCTTCCATTTCCGGGGAAGAAAGACGGGCGTGCTCTCGGTGCTGCTGGTGCAGATGATTCCTCCGATCGCACTGATCATTCCCCTCTATATGATCATGTCCAGACTTCATCTCATGGACAATAAGGCGAGCTTGATCGTCGTCTATTTATCTTTCGTATTGCCTTTTATCATCTGGATTATGAAAGGGTATCTCGCGGGGATTCCGGCCGAGATCGAAGAAGCGGCCAGAATCGACGGTTGCTCCAGGCTGAGGACGTTCGTTACAATTATTCTGCCTCTGTCCGCTTCGGGATTGGCCGCCACTACAATTTTCGCTTTTATCATGTCGTGGAACGAATTTTTCTACGCCCTGAACTTCACGACGACGCTCGACGCGAAGACGCTTCCCGTCGTCATTACGGAGTTCAGCAGCAAGCACGGCGCGGACTATATTCTGACCAGCACAGGCGGGGTAATTGCCAGCTTGCCTCCCGTATTGCTGGCGCTTTTCTTCCAGCGGTATATTTTATCCGGGCTGACAAGCGGAGCGGTAAAGGGCTGACTGCAACCTATCGGAAGGGGAAGATCCACTTGGCGATCTACGTAATTGGAGAATTAAACCCGGATATGATCATATCCGGCAGCGACATCGTTCCCGAATGGAACAAGGAGAAACTCATCGACTCGTTCGCCGTCGCGCTCGGCTCGTCTTCGGCAATTACCGCATGTGCATTGGCCGGACTGGGAGCGGAGGTTCGGTTCGTCAGCGTGGCGGGGGATGACGACTTGGGGAGCTTCTGCGCACGGAAGCTGCAGGACAAGGGCGTGGACACGACGCACGTAACGCTGGACTCGTCGTTGCGGACGGGGGTGACGCTGTCCTTCTCCACTCCCAAGGACCGCGGGCTCGTCACCTATTTGGGCAGCATCGCGTCGCTGACGCCGGCATACATTCCGCCCGACATCTACGAGCAGGCGACCCATATCCATTTTGGTTCCTTTTTTCTGCAAGACGGCATGAGAGAGCATTGGGCGGAGCTGTTCCGGCAGGCCCGCTCCCGAGGAATCAGCACGTCCTTCGATACGGGCTGGGATATTCACGACCGCTGGCATAAAGAGAGAATCAGCGAGCTATTGGCGCATACCGACCTGTTCATTCCAAGCGAGGACGAATTTTTACGCATTTACGAAGCGAACGAGTTGGAGGAAGCTCGCAAGTTATTGCCCGACGCCCGCCAGTCGGTTATCGTCAAACGGGGAGCACGAGGGTCCGTTCTGATCGGCCCGGACGGGACGATGACGGAAGCTGAAGCTTACAGGGTCACGCCGGTAGATACGACAGGGGCCGGCGATTCGTTTAACGCGGGAGCGATCTACGGATATTTGGCGGGACAGCGGGGAGCGGAGCTGCTTGCCTTCGCGAACGCCTGCGGGGCTCTGTCCACTCAGCGCATCGGCGGAGCGGAAGTCGTATCGTCTCTGGCCGAGGTTCGTCATTTCCAAGCCGCCGAACGCGCCGCCAAGTGAGGCGGATTGGCGGAAAATGAACCGACTGCAAGAAGCCATCGCTCTCTTTCCGGCTTGTTCGCCAGGATAGAGAAGGATGGCTTCTTGTCCGGCATGGGACTCAGGAGAATGCACTCGATCGGCCGGCTGTCGTCCGCCGAGAAGGTCAATCCGCTTCCGACCAGACGGTCAATCCGCTTCGAGCGTTCCGATCCTCTTGCCTTCCCTGCAGGACTCAATCGCCGCATGCGCGAGCTTCAGCGCCCGATAGCCCGCCCGAGCGTGAATCGGCGGCTGCTCTCCGGCAAGGAACGCCTTCAACATAACGTCCGCATGCGCATCGAACGTCCGGTGAAACTCTCTGTCCCGGTCGTTGAAATAGCCTGCTTGCCACGTTTCCGCAAGCTCGCTTCCCGCTTGCTGGAAGCGGAACTGCCTGACCGTATCGTCGATCACCAGCCGCCCCGCCGTACCGTTTACTTCCAACCGCTGCGTGTCTTGATAGGCATAAGAGGAATCGTAAGAGCCGACCAGACTTCCGACCGCACCGCTAGCAAACCGCAGCGCAATCGACATCGTGCTGAAGCCTTTGCCGGTCATCTCCGTCATCTCTGCCATAACCGAGGAGATCGGCCCCAGCAAATATTCCAGCGAATCGAAGCCGTGGCACTGGGTCTCGATCAGATTGGCATAAGGATGCCCGCCGTCCCCTTCGCCTCCGAACCGCCAAGTCGCGAATACGGGGTCTCCCAACGCTCCGGCGTCATGCTTGCTCTTGGCAAGCCGCATCGGCTTCGCGTACCGGTGGTTAAAGTTGATGCCGAAGAACAGCTTTCTCTCCGCGGCCGCGGCCAGCAAGCGTTCCGCCTCCCCCAGGTCGAAGACGAGCGGCTTCTCGACGAACAGCGGCACTCCCGCCTCGATTACTTCCATCGTCGCTTCGTAATGGTCTTGATTTGGAAGACAGATGCTGACCAGGTCCGGCTTCTCTTTCTCGATCATCTCCCCGATGCTCGTATACGCCCGCGTTCCGTATCTCTCCGCCCGCTCGGCCGTGCGTTCTGGCGTTCTGCCGACGATGGCGCACAGCTCCGCAAGCTCGCTTTGCGAGAAGACGCGGGCATGCTGCTCGCCCCAGCCCCCGGCTCCGATCAACGCGACTTTCACTCGTTCTCCCTGCGCTCTACTCATGCTCCACCACCACTTTCCCGCACTGTCCGGAGAAGAACAGCTCCGCGGCCTGCTGAAGCTCTCCAGCCGGATAACGGTGCGTAATAATCGGTCTTAGCTCTTCCAGATGCTCTTGCAGCAACGCGGCATTCTCGGCAAGCTCCGCGAAAGCGAAATATTCGCTGCCAAGCACGGCCCTCTCCGTCGCGATCAAGTCCGGGCTGACGTCGAGCGACAACCCTCCGCCATGCCCGACGCACACCAGCGCGCCTCTCTTGCCGAGTACGTCCATCGCCTGTCTTCTCGCCTCGGTTCTGCCGCTGGAGTCGAACGCCGCATCGACTTCCTCAAATCCGTGCTTTCTCAATTCTTCCGCCAGGGAAGCCCGGTCGGCGCGTATCGGAATTCCGCCCATTTTTTGCGCCAGCTCCAGCCGATAGTCCGTTACGTCCGTAATGAATACCGGAACGTCCTTCCCCAGCATAATCTTCGACATCGCCAGCAACGCCAGCCCGATCGGCCCCGCACCGGCGACCAGCACGGATTCGATATCCGGCCTTACGAGCTTGGCTCGGCGGACCGCATGTCCACCCGTCCCCATCACGTCGAGCAGCAGCGTGGCGTCGGTGAAGGACACGTCATCGTCGATTGGGAAAAATATATTCTCGTGCACGATCATGTACGGACCGTATCCCCCGTCATGGGTGAATCCCATATCCGCCCGCTTATGCAAGCACTGGTTCGTATAGCCAAGACGACAGCTCCGGCATTCGCCGCAGAAATCCATCAGGAAGACGACGCCGCGCGCGCCGACTTCGGTTGTCGTTCCGAGTCCGGTCGCGACGACAACGCCCGCTGCCTCGTGCCCGGGAGTCAACTCCGCCGAACCGTTCAGGTAGAAGCCTTTTTCCGAACCGCACAGCGCGTTCGCCTTGGATTGCAGAAGCAACTGTCCGGGACCCGGACTCGGCACCGCCTTCTCCACCCACTCCACTCGGCCTTGACCGGCGAAAACGGGGGACCTCATTGCGGCAGGTATATTTGGCAAACTCATCTGCTGATCTCCTCCTCCAGCGTTATGACGACGAGGACGCCTCGCGTCGGGATGCAACGCAGCGTCGGCGATCTCACGTCTTTTAAACTTGTCGATTTCCACGTTATGAACGTTCGGATATACTTGTATTATAGGAGCGCGAACCGGCCCCTGTTTGTTTAATCCCACGAATAAACTTGTCAAAAACAACGGAGGATGGTGCTATGACTCGACAAGCGGACGTCGATTGGACCGAAGAGCTTGCCCTGCCTTACGTCCGTCTCTGCTATCGGTTTATCAATGAATCGTTCTTCCAGGGGCCGCGCCGGCTGCTTGACTATTTGGTGCTCTATCTGGAGCAAGGCCGCTACGTTTTGACGGTGGAAGGAACGGAGTACGAGCTGTTCGAAGGAGAATTCGCACTGATCCAGCCGGGCTGGCTGTTCACGACGAGAGGGTACGGTCAGTGCATCGTCCCGAACACGCACCTGGACTTCTTCTATCGGCCGCGTAGGACGGACAGCTTCGTCACGACTCCAGGCATGACGAGTCTCGAAGGTTACTCCGAACTCGTCCAGCCGCGCCTGAACGATCTTCCCGGCGTCCAGGTGCCCGTCAAGTTCAAGCCGAAGCGGCCGGTCGAGTGCCGGGATACGCTGTATCGGATGATCGAGCATTTCAAAGGCAACGATCTGCGAAGCGCGCTGCAGGTTCAGAAGCTCGCCCTCGAGCTGCTGCTGCACATGATCGGCGACAACGAGCTGCCCGTATCCGCCGGCTTCGCCGAGCAGCAATTCCGCGCCAAAATGAACGCCTTCTTCTCCTTCCGGCTATCGGCCCCGCTCTCGGTCGGCGACATGGCTGAGCATGCGGGCTATTCCGAGTCACATTTCTCCGCCTTGTTCGTGCGTTCGTTCGGCACGCCCCCGCACCGCCACTTGCTGCTGCTGCGGATCGAACGCGCCAAGGAGCTGCTGGCCTCGACTCCGCTCAAGCTCGACCTGATCGCCGACTACTGCGGCTTCGCCGACGCCGCCCACTTCTCCAAGGTCTTCAAGCGCGAGACCGGACTCGCCCCAAGCGCCTATCGCCGGCGGGAACGGGGAACGACGTAGCTGGAGGAAGTAGCGTTACTCTAAAATTTCGTACATCGGCTCTCGAACGGGGCTCTGACGCAGGACGTTACTCTAAAGATTCGTACATCGGCTCTCGAATGGGGCTCTGACGCGGGGCGTTACTCGAAAAATTCGTACATCGGCTCTCGAATGAGGCTCTAGCGGGGCTCGTTACTCTAAAGATTCGTACATCGGCTCTCGGATGGGGCTCTAGCAGGGCGCGTTACTCTAAAATTTCGTACATTGGCTCTCGAATGGGGCTCTGACGCGGGGTGTTACTCGAAAAATTCGTACATTGGCTCTCGAATGGGGCTCTGACGCGGGGTGTTACTCGAAAAATTCGTACATCAGCCAGCAGCAGGCCGGAGACCTGACTGAAGGGGATACCCAAAAAGCCCCGCCCGCGCCAATAGGCGCAGACGGGGCTTGGGCTTGGAACTATATTCTCACTCATGAGAGGTCAATCGGAAGACCGACGGATTACTCGATGCCCGTCAGAGAGACGAGGCTGAAATCCGCCTGGCCGCCGCTGCAGACGAAGCCCGGAACGCCGCCCGCGCTCGCCAGCTCGTGAGCACCTTCGAACAGAAGCAGATTGTCCAAGCGAACGAACAGCCGTCCTGCCCGCACAGTAATGTCGAACGTGTGAGCCGCACTCCAGTCGAAGCCCGCGTACAGCGGCACGACAGCCAGCGCCGTCTCGCTGCCGGCAGAGCGGACAACGACTTCCGCTCTTCCTACAGAAGTCGGAGTCTCGTCGCCCTCCTCCTGCCACGCACGATCCGATCCACCCTCCGCCCGTTCCGCAGATAGACTTCCTCCGCTCTTCGCAGCCCCGTCTCCCGAACGAACGAGCCTGCACTCGATCGCCGAGCCGTCTGCCGCATGCGAGGCATAAGCGCCCGCATACGATGCGTTCGCCGCCAGCTTCAGGTCGAACGCGAAGCGATAAGCCCCGCCGCGCCGGGCAGGCTCCCAGCCGAGCAGCCAGGCGGTGCGCCCGTCGCGGGAACGGCAGCTCAGCTTGCCATCCGCGGCCTCGGCGGAGCCGCGGCCTTCCGCGAGCGACATCGCCGCCGCGAAGCCCGACTCCGTCCCGCGACGCAGCGCGAGATGCTCGGTGACCTCCACGCCCGCAAACGAAGCGGAGGTGAAGAAGGTGACGAGCCCGATCCGTCCTGAGTCATGGGGATACGTCGCGGCCGCCAGCTCTACCCCGTCCAGCTTAAACACGTAGCTGCCGCCGGTTTTCTCGACGCGAATCGTATGATAGACGTCGAACCGGAACCCGAACGACAGCGAAGCCCGCACAACGCCATGCTTAACGCCGCCGCTGACCGCGTAGGCCTCCAACTGCCGACGTCCGACGTCCAGCACGCACGCCACGAAGTTCCGCTCGTCCACATAACAAGCGTAGATGCCGTAACGACCTCCGCGATGATCGTAGCGCCATTTGACGCCCGTCTCCAGCACGAGGCTTCCGAACGAGCGCTCCGTCACGACCGACATCGTCTGCGCCGGCACCCGCTGAGTCACCTCGCCGTCGCCAACCTCCCACTCGCCCGCGAGCTCCTTCCAGACCGTGGAAGACAGCTTGCCGCCTTCCCCCGAGTCGAATAGCTCGCGAAGAGCCGGCAGAGCAGGAACATCCTGCGCCTTATAGGTCGGCCCCGGCATCCACATTCGGTCGCCCGCCCAGAGCAGCGGATCGGCGCGCATCGTCCGCTGCTCGCGGCCGAAATCGAGTTCGTCCGCCGCATTGCGGCCATGGTAATACACCCATTCGTCCACATTGTTCGGCCCGCGCACGACCGAGTTGTGCCCGACGCCTTCGACTCCGTCGTTTTTGCGCAGCAACGGTGCATAGACGTCGTCCGAAGGGTGCTTCGTCCAATCCAGCCCGACCAGTCCGGCATCTTCCCTCACCGGAGCGGAGGAATAACCGATAAAGTAATTCGGTCTCACGTACGCGTTCCCGCTGTACATCATATAATGCCTGTCGCCCCGGCGAACGTAGAACGCACCCTCGATCGTATGCCAGTCGCGCCCGTCCCCGAACCGGTTCTCCTCGTAGATCTCCTCGTCGATGGTAGGGGCCACAATCAACTGAGGCTTGCCCGCCGGAGTGACCATGTCCAGCAGCTTGTCCGCCAGAATGACGGTGCCCGGACGCTCGGCGTCTACCCCGGAATACTCGTTGTTGGAATAGAACAAATAATAGTCCCCGGCCTCGTCCTTCACGACGTGGGCATCAAGAGAGAACGTATCGTACAGCGTGCGAATGTATTTGAAAGGCCCTTCCGCCCGCTCAGATACCGCAACTTGCAGAAACTCCTTGTGAACGTCCTCCTCGCCTTCCGGCATGGAGGAGACATACAGATAAAACGTGCCGTTCTCGTAGACGACCGCCGGAGCCCAGTAATTCTTAAACCCTTCCCGCCGATAAACGTATCCCTTATGCTCCCAATTCACGCCGTCCCTGGAGCGCAGCGCCAACACGCCGGCTTCCCCCGTGGCGTACGTATAATAAATGCCGTTATGCTTCAACACGTACGGATCGGGGTGCACCTCCGATATCGGAGCCGCCCCTTCGGCGCCCGCCAGCGGCAGAGGATTGACGTAAGTCCGCTCCCCCGTCACCGGCAAATGCACGATTCGTTTCTCTTCCATGTTCATCCGAAACCGCCTCCCCGTCGTTAGCTCTTCACGGCACCCGCCGTCAAGCCCGCTTGCATATAACGCTGACCGAACAGATAAATGATGATCGAAGGAATCGTCATCAGGATAAGAGCCGCATACAATTGCGCGACCATCTCAGGCGTCTGCCCCGTCGTCCCGGTGAAAAACTGCGTCGCGAGCGTCACCGTATACATCGATTCCTTCCGCACGAACAACAACGGAATGATGTAGTCGTTCCAGGAGTAAATGAACGTAAGCACCATCACGTTAATAATAGCAGGTAACCCGAGCGGAAGCATGATCTGCCGATACAGCCGGATCGAAGAGCTGCCGTCGATCATTCCCGCTTCCAGAATGGCGTTGGGAATGCCTTCGAAGTAATTTTTCAGGATGAGCAGCATGAATGGTGCGTTAAACGCCGCCAGCGGCAAAATAAGCGACCAGTACGTGTTCATCAGGTGCAGCGACTTCATCGTGAAGAAGAGCGGAGACATGACCGCCGTCGCCGGAATCGCCAGGCAGGCGACCAGCGAGTAGAACAGCACATTCTTGAAGCGGAACTGCATCTTGGCGAACGCGTAAGCCGCCAAGCTGGCCAGCACGCTGACGATCAGCATCGAGCAGAACGCCACGAACAGGCTGTTGAACACAACGCGGAAATAGTCGACCTTCGGATGCTGGATGACGGCCAAATAGTTGTCGAAACCGTTGATCTGCAGCGACTGGATCACCGACTCGACGAGCGGATACAGCCAGATAACCGCGAAGACGATCAGAACGGCTTGGATGACGAGCTTGTTGACAGGCCGCAAATTCGTATACATGTCCGTTCCTCCCTAGTGGTTATTCTGCTGCCGGTTGCCCAGGCGCAATTGCACGACCGCCAGCACGACGGCGATGACGAGAATCGTTACGCCCGCCGCTGCCGACATGCCGCCGTTGAATTCGTCGATCGCTTTCTTGTACACGTAAGTGGTCAGAAACTCCGTGGATCTCCCCGGCCCGCCGCCGGTCAGCAAGGCGACGATATCGAACGTCTTCAGAGATCCGACGATGCCGAGCACGACGAGCGTCGAAGTCGTCCCGCCGACCAGAGGCACGGTGATCCGGAACAGTGTTCTCCAGAAGCCCGATCCGTCCATCTTGGCGGATTCGTATATTTCATCCGGGATGGCCAGCAGGCCGGAATAATACATCGTCATGCTGAAGCCCATCCACTGGAATATGTTCACGATAATGACGGACATCAGCGCGTATTTCGGATCGCCGAGCCAGGAGACGGCCAGGAAATCCAGATGCAATGCGCGAAGCGTCTCGTTTAAGCTGCCGAAATTCGTATCCATAATAATGCGGAAGATCGCCGCGATAATGACCGGCGCCATGACGACCGGAATGAAGAATACCGACTTGAAAAAGTTGTTGCCGAACAGCTTGGCCCGCAGCAGCACAGCCAGGAGCAAGCCTAACGCCGCCTGGATAAAGACGGTGCATACGAGGAAAATTAAATTATTCTTAAGCGCGATATGGTACGTCGTATCGTCGAACAGCTTCTTGTAGTTGTCGAAGCCGATGTATTTCATCTGGGAATCGATGCCGTTCCACTGATGAAAGCTCGTGTAGACGGTGAACCCGATGCTGTAATACAGGAATATTCCCGACAAAATCAGAATCGGCAAAATGTATAGATAGGCCTTCCCCCCGGATAGAACGGAACGGCTGCCGGACATGATGATCCCCCCTGTTGGCAACGGACGTCGGGCATGAGCCTGGAGAACCTTCCTTCTCTTCCGCTCATGCCCCGTGCCGTTACTGTCGTTCGATTACGTTATCTGGCGATGCCTTCGGACACCTTCTGAACTTCCTTGAGCGCCGCTTCGACGTCTTTGCCCGCGGCGACGTCCTGCATCGCGATGCCGATCGCATTGTTCAGCTCCGGATAGTCGAGCAGACGCTTGCCGATCGCGCCCGCGATCTCCTGGTTCACGACGTTGACCGCTTCCTTCTCGGAGTCGAACTTGAATTGATCCAGCGTCTGCACTTCTACGCCGATCTTGGACGGGGAGCCTTGGATGAAGTCGGCCATGATCTGCTGGCCTTCGCCCATCGTCAGGAACTCGAGCAGCTTCCAGGCGGCTTCCTTGTGCTCGGAGTTTTTGTTGATCGCCAGCGCCGTATCGACGCTCGCCACCGCTTTGGACGGGTTCGGGCCGATCTGCGGCAGCAGGAACATGCCGGTCGCGTCGTTCTCGATCGCCGTGCCTTCCTTCTCTCCTCCCGGAAGGCCGAAGCCGACGTGCCAGGAGCCGGTCAGGAACATGGCCGCTTTGCCGGAGTAGAAGTATTGGTCACGGGCGTCCGGATAGGTGGACAAGCCCAGAGCGCCGTCTTGGAACACCTTGTCCGTGAACAATTGCTTCCATGCGTTCATCGTGTCCACGAACGCTTGATCCGTGAACGCCACTTTGCCTTGCTCGGCTTCGTACACTTGGCCCGGAGCGAACTGATTGCTCAGCGCGACGAACATGTCGACGTCATGCCAAGTGTCCTTCGCGCCCATCGCGACCGGTACGATGCCCGCTTCGCTGATTTTCGCGTTGGCTTGCTTCCATTCCTCGTACGTCTTCGGAACTTCGGTAATGCCGACTTTGTCGAAAATCGCTTTGTTGTACAGCACGAACTCTTGACCCGTCAAGTTAAGCGGCAGAGCGACCATCGCGCCGTCCTTGGACTTCACTTGGTCGATGGAAGACGGAACGAACTTCTCTTCCCAGCCCGCACCCCACTTCTCGTCCGCGAGCGGCTGGATCGGCTCCAGCATGTTCGCGTATTGGTTCAGCATGCCGCCGACCTGCATCCCCATCAGATCCGGACCTTCGCCCGCTCCGATAGCGACTTGCAGCTTTTTCTGGAAATCGGTCTGTTCGCCGCGCCAGTATTCGACTTTGATGTCCGGGTTGGCCGCTTCGAACGCCTCGATCACTTTCTTGGATTGAATATCCGTCGGCACCCAGGACCAGAATGTAATCGTTTCTTGCTTGCCCGAGCTTGCCGGAGCCGTGCCCGATGGGGAGCTTTCCCCGCCCGCGCTGTTATTGTTGGAGTTGCCGCATGCCGAGACGACCAAGCTTGCAGCTACGACGCCCGTCAGAGCCCACTGCCACTTCTTTGTTCTCATCTCTGTTGAACCTCCCTAAGTTTGTTTCTTAATGTATCCGTAATCATCATAAAAAAAAGAAGCCCGCCCAAGGGCTCCACTTTTTTTACGTTTCACTACAGCTTTTTTACGTATCGGCCTGATCCGACATTTTCTCGTATTCGAGCGGGGTAATGCCGGTCACTTTCTTGAACACGGTGAAAAAGTAATTGTAGCTGGAAAATCCCGTTCTTCGCACGATCTCCTTCAGATCGGTCTCTTCCTCGCGAATCATTCTCTTCGCCTGATCGACCCGGAACCGCGTGACGTAATCCGCGAATCCGAGCTTCGTCTCCTCCTTGAACACGCGGCTTAAGTAAGAGGAATTGACGCCTGCCTCGTCCGCCGCGAGCTGCAGCGTAATCGGCTCCGCGTGATGCCGCCGAATCCACTCGAGCGTGCGCCGCACGAGATCGGAGTGCGTGGACGGCGTCTGGCGGGAACGGAGCGCGCGCAGCAGATCCCGGTAGACGTTCGTCATCCACTCCCGCAGCGCACGGACGGTGTCGAACTGCAGCAGCGTTTCGTAGGGCGTGGAGGCGATGTCGCCGAACACCTCTTGCTCGGACACGCCGGCTTCCTTCAAGCTGCGGTTGGCGAGATGAATCAGCTCAACGCAGGCCATCTGGACGGACTTGTAAGCGGCATGCGCTTCGATCATCCGGTCGAACAGATCGTCCAGCACTTCCCCTACGCCTTCCTCGTCCAGCCTGGACAGACGAAGCGCCAGCTCGCGTTCCAGACGCACGTCCACCGTCGGAACCTCTTCCTCCTTCAGCTTGCGGGCGGATTCCGGCCAGATCACCGCGTCCGTCCCGGCATAGAACCGTTCCTCCAGCGCGCGTTCGGCATCCGCGTAAGCGTTCGGGATGTCCCCGATCGCGCCGCACAGCACGCTTACACTGCAGCTGACGCTCAGATTAAGCTGGCGCTTCACGCTCGCCCGAATGCGGCGCAGCGTCTCGTGGATCGTCGTATGCCAGAGCAGGCGGCTGCTCGTCTGCAGCGTAAACAACAGCACGAACTTGCCTTCCTCCGTCTGCGCCAAGTACGCCTTGTCCGCATCCGCGATAATGTTGCCGGCAATATCCCTGAACGATTGGGACAGATTATCCAGATCCTTGCGTTCGAGCCTTTCCTTCAGCAGCATGTAGCCGTCCCACGAGACGACTACCGCCGTGACGCTGCCGGGATAGAACGCGATCCCCAACTCCTGCAAAGCGGCAGCCGAGACGGACTCGCCCGAATCGCCCCCCTGAACGAGCCGGCGAATCGCATCCTCCTTCAGCAGGGAGCGGCTGCGCTCCACTTGAAGCTGCAGCTGCGCGCTTTTCTCCGTCGCCCTGCGCTCTTCCGTCAGCTTGTCGGAGGCTTTGCCCAACACGTCCAGCAGCAGACCCGGACTCAGCTCGTGCTTCAGAATATAATCGACCGCGCCGTTCCTCATGCTGTTGCGAATGTAGTGCACGTCGCTGTAGCCGCTCACGGCGACGATCTTCGTCCGCGGATGGAACTTCTGGAGATAGTCGATCAATTCCAGCCCGTCCATACCCGGCATGCTCATATCGGTGACGACGATATCGGGCTTGCGCTCGTCCGCCATCCGTCCCGCGGCTTTGCCGCCGGTCGCTTCCCCGCACAGGACGAAGCCGTGCCTCTCCCATTCCAGCATATTTTTCAGATGGCTCAGCATCGGCAAGTCGTCGTCCACCAGCATGACCCGCAGCATCCGTCATTCCTCCTTCTCCGTCCGGTAGGGAAGCCGGACCGTCACTGTCGTAAACAAACCCGCGGCGCTCTGCACTTCCAGACCGTAAGGAGGGCCGTAATGCATGCGAATGCGCTCCTGAACGTTGCTCAGGCCGATTCCGCTGAAGCGGAGCTTGTCTTTCTCGGCCGAAGCGGCAAGCAGCTCCCCCTGCCGGTCCGCCGTCATGCCCACCCCGTTGTCGGACACCTGCAGCACGAGGTCCCCGCGATCGGCGAACCCTTTTACCGTCAGCAATCCTTTGCCCTTTAACGGTTCGATGCCGTGAATCAGCGCGTTCTCCACGAGAGGCTGGAGCAGGAACTTCAGAATTCGCCCGTCCAGAATCTCCTCCTCGAAATCGAAGACGGCCTCGAACTTGTCGTAATAGCGGTACTCCTGAATGTTCAAGTAGTGGCGAAGGTAGTCGATCTCCTCGCGCACGGTTAAATATTCGCCGCCCTTGCCCATGCTGCTGTGCAGCAGCGCGAGCAGGGAGGAGACAAGCTCCTTGATATTGTCGGCCTTCTGGATGTCCGCGAGCCAGCGAATCTGATTCAGCGTGTTGAACAGAAAATGGGGATTGATCTGCGCCTGCAGCGCCTTGAATTCCATCTCGTGCCGCTTCTCGTCCGTTCGCCGGACGTCCTCGACCAAATTTTTGATGCTCTCGACCATCTGGTTGAAGCCGCGGCTCAGCTCCTCCACTTCGTCATGCGAGCGGATCGCGATCGTCTCGGTCAGATTGCCCGATCCGACCCGCTTCATCGCATTGCGAAGAATGCCGATGTTGCGGGTAATCTGGCGCGCCAGCACCGTAGCGACCAGCAGCGCGGCGATCAGCGTCGCGACCGGCACGATCATCGACGCGTTGGCCGCTCGGCGGCTGTCCGCCAACAGCTCGTCCTTCGGCACGAGCGCCACCGTCGTCCAGTCGGTGTATTGGGATTTGTAATAGACGAGAAAGTGCGGCTCGCCTCCGATATCGATCGTTTTCCGCCCCGATGTGCCTTGGAGCAGAGGCAGGACGTCCGCGTACTTCGTCTGCCGGATACTGCGGTTGATGTCCAGCTTCTCCTGCGCGTAGACGAAGTTGCCCTCCCCGTCGAGCAGGAACGACTGTCCCGATTGCACCAGCGGCCTGCTGAACATCCTCTTCACGAATTCGTACCCGAAGTCGATCAGCACGTACCCGACCTGCCGGTTGCCGTCCCGGATCGTGCGGGCGATGGAGACGACGTTCTGCGACGGGAATTCGGACACCCGGTCGAGCGAGGAGCCCGCGTGAGTCGTAACGAACACGGGACGGCCTTGCCGCTCGGTCATGCTCGCATACCAGGGGGAGGCCTGAAACTGTGCGACCGGCAGCGAGGTGCCTTGCGAATAGACCCGCCCTTTTCCGCTGACGACGCTGATGCCGGAGATATAGTATTTGTAGCCGTACAGGCTGGAAATATAGTTGTCCAGCTTGCGGTCCTTCTGCAATTGGTCGAAAACGGTGTCCTCGGGGTCTCCGACGAGCACGTCGATGACGTTCGGGCGATTCAGGGAGATCATCGTGCTGATATAGTCGATGTCCTTCATCGTCAGCTCGAAGCTTTCGTTCATCTCGGTAATCGAGCGGATCATGAACTCCTCCGAGGATTCCCGCAGGTTGCGCGAATATTTCTCGTACCAGATCCAGGTGACGATGCTGAGAGACACGACCAGCAGAATGGAGAAGCCGATAAAGATTTTCGCCCGAATGCTTATTCTCATGGTGTTCTCCCTTACGCGAAATAAGTCCGTCGCCTGTTATTGTAGCATGATGGAGACAGGATATTACATTTTGGCGGTTCAAGCAACAAGGAGCCGTTCAACGGTTCGACACCGTCGCGGCTCCTTGCGAATGCTAATAGTTGAAGCAAACCTTCATATTCTGCGGGTTAACAGGAAAAGAGTCGGACATGAGGCGTTATTTGATGCCCGACATCTTGATGCCGTCCACGAGAAACCTCTGCGCCCCGAAGAACAAGACGAACGTCGGAATCGTCGAGACGACCGCCGCCGCGAGCACGACGTTCCAAGGCGTGAAATAGCCTCCTCCGACAAGGCTGGCAAGGAACACCTGAATGACCCACAGCTTGGCATCCTGCGTAATGATCAGGGGCCACAGGTACGAGTTCCAGTTCGCCAGGAAAAACCCGATCGTCAGCGGAGCGATGATCGGCACCGACAGCGGCAGCGCGATCCTGAAATACGTCCCTCCCAGCGACAGGCCGTCCAAATATGCGGCTTCTTCAAGCTCCCGGGGGAAATCCCGGTAGAACTGGCGGAACAGGAAGATGCCGTACGCGTTGAAAATGGAGGGCACGATCAGCCCGGCGAACGAGTTGATCATATGAAACTGCTTCGTGATCAGGTAGAGCGGAATCATGATGACGGCGAACGGCACCATGAGCGTGCTCAGCATCCAGGCGAACACCAGGCTTCTGCCGGGAAACCGGAACCTCGCCAGGGCATAGCCGGACATCGAGTGGAAGATCATCGCCACGACCGTAACCGTCGCCGATACGAACAAAGAATTGGCGATCGACCGGATCAGCCCCGTCCCCTTCACCGCTTGAGAGAAGTTGGCGAAGACGGCTTCGACGGGAAACAGCGTGACGTCGAAGATCCGCTCCTCCGAACGCAGGGAGCCGATGACGAGCACATAGATCGGGAATACGAGCGCCAGGCCGAGCACCACGGCCAACGTCGGGAATGCCGCGCGTCTTATCGCCAGCATGGGATCAGCGCTCCTCGTCTCTGGAGAATAATTTCAATTGAAACAGCGACAGCACGAAAATGATCAGGAACAGCACGAATGCCATCGCCGAAGAATAGCCCATGTTAAGCAGTTCGAAGGCATGCTTGAAAATGTACAGAACGCTCACTTCCGTCTCTCCCGCCGGTCCGCCCTTCGTCATGACCATGATCTGGTCGAACACCTGGAACGAGCCGATCGTCGTAACGATGAGAATGAACGTATTGGTCTCCTTGATCAGCGGGAAAGTGATGCGGAAGAACGTCTGTCCCCGCTTGGCCCCGTCCATGTGCGCGGCCTCGTAATAGTCCTTGGGAATTTCCTTGATCGCCGATAAAAAAATGATCATGTTGTACCCGACGTTAATCCACAGAAGAACGAAGACGACGCAGAACATCGCCTGGCTCGTCGAGCCGAGAAAATCCTGGGAAGGAACGCCGAACCCGCCGAGAATCCAGTTGATCAGCCCTCTTCTAGGGTCCAGCAAATACATGGCGATAATCGCCGAATTGACGGAAGTAATGGCGAACGGCATCAGGAACATCGTTCGCGCCAGGCCGCTTACCCGGCCTCTCAGGGCGTGGATCAATACGGCGGACAGCAGCGACGAGACGAACAGCAGCGGGACGTAAATGACGCTGAAGGTGATCGTCTTCCCGACGGATCTCCACCATCCCTTGTCGCCCAACAGATCCTTGTAATTGTCCAGACCGACGAACACTTTCGGGCTTAGCGCGTTCCAATCGTACAAGCTCACGTACAGGGCGTATACGATCGGCATAAAAACGAATACGAACAAACCGATGATGTTGGGGAACAGGAAGGCGTATGCCGTGCCCCATTCCCGCAAAGTCCGCGCCGACGGCCGTTTCGGAACCATGGCTCGTGCCTCCTCTGTCGGCAAGCGGGAACCCCGGCCTCGCGTTCGGCCGGGATTCCGCCTTGCTGCCTTATTTGCTCAAGAAGCTCTTGATCTTGCCGTCCGCTTCCTTCGCGGCCGCGGCGCCGTCCATCTTGCCGAACATGACGTACTGCATCGCGTCTCCGACGATATCGACGATCTCCGAAGGATACGTCGGCTCCGGAATCGCGGAGGAATAGATCTGCTCCGTGAACACCTGACGCATGCCCTTGCTGTAGATCTCCTTGCCCGCATCGACAACCGATTGGCGAGGCGAGTAGGCGAACTTGATCTCGGTGCACCACTTCAGCGCGCGGGCCGGATCGTCGGCGAATGCCCACATGACGAACTTCGCGGCTTCCTCGACGTGCTTGCTCTTGCCGTTCACGGCGAATTTCCAGCCTCCGGCGTCCGTCGCGGCTTTGCCGCCATCGGGCAGCGGCAGCGGCGCGACCTTGATCGGCACGTCCGCGAAATTCTCCTCGGCGCGATTGATCGCCCAGGTGCCGAGCACCTGCATCGCCGCCGTCTTGCTGCCGATGTTGTCGATCTCCCAAGGTCCGAATTGCAGCTTGGACGGGGCCAGCTTCTCGCGGAAGAAGGAGCCGTAGAAGTCAAGCGCCTTGGCGACCTCCGGAGTGTCGAACGTCGACTGCGTTCCGTCCGCGTTAAGCACGTTGCCGCCCTGCTGCCAGAGGAACGGGTACCAGATGAAGTTCAGGTACGGCCCTTTGTCCGGCGGAAGCACGAGCCCCGCGACCTTATCGGTCGTCAGCTTGCGGGCCGCGGCGAGCAGTTCGTCCCACGTCTTCGGCACTTCGACGTTGGCGTTCTGCAGCATCTCTTCGTTGTAATACAGTCCGAGCAGCTCGAGCTCATACGGCAGCGCCATGATTTTGCCGTCCACCGTAACCGCATCCAGCGCGGCCGGGAGGAAATCTTCCCTGGAGCCCGACGGGAAGTACGGCGACAGATCCGCCATCAGGCCGGATTTCGCGAACTTCATGAAGTCGCCCGGGCTGATCATGTAGATGTCCGGACCGTCGCCCGAGGCGAACGCGGTCGGAAGCTTCGTCGTCGTGTAATCCTGCTGGTTGGAGGTCGAATACTCGATCGTGACCCGATCCTGCGATTGGTTGTATTCCGCGACCAGATCCTCGAAAAATTTCTGTTCCGCTTCGGTGTGGAAGTCCCAAAATTTCAGCGTGACTTTCTCTTTGTTCGCGTTGCCGGAATTCGCGGCCGAGGAGGACGGGCTGCCGCTCGACGCTTCCTTGCCTCCGTTGTTGTTCGAGCCGCAGCCGATCTGCAGCAGGAGGACGGCGACGAGGGAGGCGATCAGCAGCGGCCGCCATTTGAAGCTTTGCATACTCGAGGTTCCCCTTTCGATAGGTGGTGGTTGAAGTCACCTCGAGTATAGCGGGGAGAAGCGAGGGGCCGTAACGAGAAATGTTTTAGGCGGGGTGGACTATTTTTGGACGTTCGCGAAGTACGCGTTCAACCGGGCGTTCGTATCGACGAGCAGAGCGTCGACCGATGCGTCGCCGAACAGGAGCTTGTTCAGCGAATCGATGAAGATTCTCGTCACGCTTTCCGGCAATTGCGGCTCCTGCCGCTCCGTGCCAAAGATGCGCGACGTAAAGACGGACCGCAGGCCGCGGTCGTACAGCTCTTCCCCTGCCGTCATGACGGAGATGCGCGAAGGATAGGCGAACTTCACCTCCGTGCACCACTTCAGCGGAATGTCCTCGCTCTCCGCGAACGCCCACGCGATGAACCGCGCGGCCTCGTCCGCATGCGCGCTGAAGCGGTTGACGCCGATTTTCCAGCCTCCCGCAGCCGTCACTTCCCGGCCTCCGGGAGGCACGGGCAGCGGAACGACGCCGATCGGCTGATCGGCATAGCTTGCCTCAAGGGAGCGGATGTTCCAGGAGCCGCTCACCTGCATCGCCGTCTCCCCGCCCGCCAGAATGCCGATATCCGTCGTCGGCCGGGAAGGGTGCATGTTCAGCAGGCCGTCTTCGGCCATCCCGCGGAAAAACTCGTACATCGTCCGCGCTCCGGGCTCCGTCAGACCGGCCCCGTCGCCCGGTTCGGCGACGAGATCGGCCCCTGTCTGCCACAGGAAAGGCAGCCAGGAGAACGTCTGATAGACGCTCCCGAACGTCTCCACCGTCAGGCCGCTTCTGGACCCGCTCTTCAGCAGCCGCGCTGCCTCGCGCATCTGCTCCCACGTCTCCGGCGGCGCGATGCCTTTGTCGCGAAACAGCTTTTGGTTGTAATACAAGCCCAGCAGCTCCGTCTCGAACGGAATCGCGTAGATGCGATCGTTCACCGTGACCGAATCGAGCGCCGGCTTGAAGAAATCGCTGCGAACCTCAGTGGTGAAATACTCGTCCAGCGGCTGCAGAATGCCGGCGTTGACGTATTTGCGGATCGTGCCCGCCGACACGAAGAACACGTCCGGACCGTGCCCCGAAGCGAAGGAGGAAGCCAGCCGGTTGCCCGTAAAATAGTCGTCGCTCGAAATATACTCCACCTTGATCTCCACGCCCGGGTTCTCCTCCGCATACCGCTCTCCGAGCCACTGCCAGAAGGTGAACTCCTCCCCCTGGTGGAACGACCAGATACGCAGCACCGTCCGGTCCGCGGCGGCCGTCTCCTTCGGCGCCTGCCTGCCGATCAGCGTATCCAGCGTCTCGTCCGGAGCGACGGGCTTGCCTCCGCAAGCGGAAGCCGCCGCCAGCAGCAGGAGCAGCCCCAATAAAGCGGCGACGTAACGAATCCCGGCCAGCGTTCCCCTATCTGACATAACCCTCGTCCTTTCGGTCGAAAAACTGCCGGTACTCGCCGGGAGTCGCGTTCATCGTTTTTTTGAACAGCCGGGAAAAATATTTCACGTCCTGATAACCGACCATCGCGGCGATCTCGTACAGTCTCAGATCGGTGTCCTTCATCAGCTTCTTGGCGGCGTCCATGCGCAGGCGCGTCAAATATTCGACGAACGAGGTTTCCGTCTCCTGCTTGAAATACGTGCTGAAGTAGCTACTGCTCATACCCACGTGTCCCGCCACGTCGTCCAAGGAGATGTCCCGCGCATAGTTGATCTTGATGAACGCCAGCGCCTTGTCCAGCGTCTTGCTCTGCTTCTGGCTGCGGCTCCATTCCAGCGCGCGCACGCTCTCCTCCGCGAACTCCCTCATGAACGCGAGAAACCCGAGAGCCGTGAAATCCCGCCCGAACAGATCCGCCGGCCTCGTCATCCGGCCGAACACCAAGTCCGACACCTTCTGCTCGCAGGCGATGCGCAGAACGGACGTCAGCAGCTGCAAACAGTAGCGCTGAAACAGCCGGAAAGGCACTTCCGCTTCGCGGAGCGCGCGGACGAACTCCTCCAGCCCCTGCGACGCGGCGGCTGCGTCCCCGCTTCTGACCGCCCAGCCGACTTTCTCCTCCAGCGCTTCGGGATAGCCGATTCGGACCAAATCCTCCAGATGGAAATCGCGATAGTCGCTGACCTTCCCTTCCCCGTAGATCCACTTGTTCTCCAAGCTCTCCCGGGCGTGGGCCAGCAGCTTCGGCAGCTCGGCGAACTCGGAGCTCTCCCCGCTCAAGCCGACGGACACCGAGATTTTCACGGAACGGGCGATCGTGCGGATCGCCTCCTCCCAGAAGTCGCGGCCGCAGCCCGCGTCCGCCAGCAAATAATAGATTTGCGAGCCGTTCTGGAACAAATAGCGGAACCTGTCCAGGGCTTGCGCCGACAGCAGCTCGTGCAGGACGTTGCGAACGGCGAACGCCACGAGCTGGCGGTCGCCCCACTGATCCTCGGAGATCACCTTGTCATAGGCGTCGATCTCGATCGCGGCGATCTTCAGCGGACCGCCCCCAGACGGCAGGAGAAGGAGCAGCTTGGCCTCGTGCCCCGGCTCGTCTTCCGGCGACAGCATCCACTCCTTCCACAGCTTGGAGTACTTCTGCTCCGGAACGCCCGTCGGCGTCTCCCTCTCGACAGGCTTCATCTGCGCGGACAAGCGCCGCAGCACGTCCCGGATGGCGTCCGGCTTCAACGGCTTGAGCAGGAAGTCGAACGCGCCGAATTGAATCGCGGTGCGGGCGTATTCGAAATAGCCGTATCCCGACAAAATCACGACTTGAAGAGGGTATTCCTTCAGCTCGCTGAGCAGATCCAGACCGTTCATCTTGGGCATGCGAATGTCCGTGATGACCAGATCCGGAAGCTGCTTCTTCACGAACTGCAGCGCTTCCTCCCCGTTCGCGGCCGTGCCGACGACCTCCCATTCGGGATCAAGCTTCGGAATGAGAGCGGACAAGCCGCGCCTTACCTTCGGCTCGTCATCCACGATCAGCGCTCTGTATGCCATAGGTCCGTCTCTCCTCGCAGATTGTTCTCGTCCCGGATCACCGGAAGCACGACCGTGACGCGCGTTCCTCTGCCCGGCTCGGATTCGACCTGCACGCCGTAGCCGGTCCCGTATTCCAGCTTCAGCCGGTCGTCCATATTCGTAATGCCGATGCCATGCGACTTGCGCGACTTGATGCTGTCCATCCGTTCGGACGTCATCCCGACCCCGTTGTCTTCCACGACGAGACGCAGCTTGTCTTCGCTCTCCAGGGTGAGGCCGACCCGGATCAGCCCTCCGCCGTCCAGGTTATCCATCCCGTGCAGAATCGCGTTCTCCATATACGGCTGAAGCAGCAGCCTCGGCACCTTGAGCTGCAGCAGCTCGGCCGGAATATCGAACTCGACGGCAAACTTCGCTTCGAATCTCATCTCCTGGAGGTAGGCGTAATTTTGCGCCCATTGCAGCTCCTCCTCCATCCGAACCCACGGCGCGCCCGGCCGAATCGCGTACCGCATCATATCGCTTAGCGCCGTGATCATGGAGCTGATCTCGTTCTCGTCCTTCTCGATCGCCAGCCAATTGATCACGTCCAGCGTGTTGTAGACGAAGTGGGGATTGATCTGCGCCTGAAGCGCCCGAATCTCGGCCTCCTTCTCCTTGTCGGAGACGATGCGCACCTCCTGGATCAGATCGTTGATCCGGCCGCGCATTCCGTTAAACGCCATCTGCAGCATGCCGATCTCGTCATTCGATTGCGCCTGCAGCTTCACGCCCTGCGAGTCCTTCTGAATCTGCTTCATGGCGACGACGAGCTGGCGGATCGGCTTCGTGATATAGTGCGTCGTCAGCCAGGCGAGCAGCAGGAACAGCGCGGAGAAAGCGACGATCGTCACGACGAGAAACCGCTTCTGGTTCTCCGTCTGCGCGTCGAGATCGAGCTGGGGAACGATAGCGTAGTAGGACCAATTGTTAAAGCCCGAGGCCACTCGCCCGATGCGGTAGCTCTCTCCGTTCAGCTCGAACCGGACGAATTCGCCCGGCTTGGTCGCCTTGTAGAACGGAATTTCGTTCATCCTCGTGCCGAACGCTTGCGGATTGGGATGCCAGATCAGGTTGCCGGAATCGCCGGCCACGAGAATGGTGCCGTTCGGGCTTACGTCGACTTGGCCGATCAGGCGGTCGAGCGAAGAGATTTTCACATTGAGAATAAGCGCTCCTAACGCCTGCAGTTCGTCGGTGACGTCCCGGATGCTCATGCCCGCGGCAAAATAATAGGAATTTTCCGGAGAGTATCGATTAGGCGCAATCTCGTAGGTCGGGATCCACACGATCCGTCCGTTCTCCTCGGCGATCCGTTCCAGCCATTGCGGATTTCGTCCGATCTGATCGGTGAACAGACTCGAGCCGCGGAAATCGGCGAAGTACGTCGCGCCCGACTCGGTCAGAAAATAGACGGAGTCCACGTCGTCCTTCCCCCGCAAGAAATCGCGCAAATACCGGCTGATGCGATCCTCCGCGATCGGGTTCTCTCCGTTGCCGGCAGCGTCCGGAGCCGATCCCGAGAGCTGAGCGATAATATCGTCCTGATTGTAAATATCGAGCAATTGCGTCTCCACGCCCCGCAGCATTTCGTCCGCGTTCTGCATGACCAGGTTCAATACCTGCAGCGACTCCTTGTCACTTTTCTCTTCGACCCACTCTACCGAATTCTGATAGAACAGCAGCCCCAGCAGCGACAGAGGAGCCAGGATCACCGTAAGCAGAAGCAGCATCAGCTTGCTGCCGAGCTTCCGATTGCGTAGCAAGGATGGAATCATGCGGTCAGTCCTCCGGTCCACGGAACGGGTGTAAACGCTTCCGTCAGTCAAAGTGTACGGGATCGCCGACCGTTTGACAACGGGGAACGGAGCCGCCCCGGACAGGTCGCGAAACCTGCCGGGGCCGCCCTTGGGCCTTGTCATTTGCCAAGCACGAACGAATCGAAATCCGCCGTCAACGGAACCGCCGACCACGTCTTCGCCATCAGCCCAACGGAGACGGGAGCCGCGAAAGGATAGTTGTCGCTGCCCGCGTTAACCCACGCATCGCCCGGGTTCTGTTTGTAATCGACGTAATAGCGGGTGCCTACCTTCCTTATTCGCAGGGAAACGGCGGAGTTCGTGTACGGAGTGACGGCAGCCAGCGCCGCATATCCGGACCTGGAGAATTCGAGGGCGTTGCCCTTCAGATTTCCCCACAGAAAATAATTGTTGGTGCCGAACCGCACGGCCAAGCCTCCGTGGAAGTTGTTGCCCGCCGTATAAGAGGACAAGTTCATCCTCGTCTCGATCGTCCAGTCTCCCCCGCCCATATCCGTGCGCATCAGTTTCGGCGATTGATCGATGAAGTCCCAATTGTCGTAGGCGCTCGAATTCGGCAGCGTCATCCGCAGGTTCCCGCCGGTGAACGAGTAGGCGGGCCCTGCCAGCGGCGCGCTCCAAGTCCAGGCTGAGCCGAGCGGACCATCGAACGGATCGGCAACCGTCGTCGCGAAGCCGTTGGCGTAGTAGACCTCCAGTTCGCTGATCGCCGTGAATTTCTGCGTGCCTCCCGTCGCTCCGATAATCCGCACGCCGTCTCCCCACGTGTCGTCGAATTTGAACGTGTACGTTTTATAGGGTGCGGCCGTGCCGTTATACGGATAGTCCGGGCTGACCGACAGCCCCGTCACATCGACCCATTGGAAGTTTTGGCGGACCTGGACTTTCAGCCCCGAAGCGAAATAGCCGCCGTCCGGGAAGGAAGCGCCCGACGTGTAGACGACTTTGTTCATGTTGTACGGTCTGGACCAGGTGTAGCCCCAGTAGCTTTGCGCCTTCGCTTCCCCGTTCCAGTCGTCTGCGTTGACGTTTTTTACGCCGTCGTTAAGCGCCCATGGATTGCCTTGGTGAAAGCTCGCCGCCGCGATCGGCGTCTTCGCGTCGCCTGTCACGGCCAGATTGTTCGTGTCGTTCCTCGCGTTGGTCGACGTCAGCGAAGCGTTGTACGGAGTCACGTACAGACGGCGCAGCGAGAAGCGATAATTGTTGACCGGGCCTTCGAACGTGTTCGCATTGAACCACATCCGCAAGCCGTCGGAGCTGATATACTTGGACGGCATCACCGTCGTGTACCCGCCGTTCTTGCCCGTCGTCCAAGGCGAGGAATACGTTCCGAAGTCCTTGGACAGAAATCTCTTCCACGGTCCCCACGGCGCGGGAGCCTCGTAGAATTCGAACGTGTACTCCGTCCAGGACAAATAGATATAGCGGTTGAGCGCGCGATTGTAGGTGACGCTTCCCTGCGAGATCGGCGTCATGTCGCGAATGTGGCCGGACGGAAAGCCCGATGTGACGGACGGGTAGATTCTTCTGTCGTCCTGCAGCACCGGCTGTTTGGCGGCGATGTTGCCGTAGCTCGACCACGACTGCGCGCCTCCGTTTAACCCACCGGTCCAGAACTGCCACTTCGACAGGTCCTGCAGATTATCCGTTGCCAAAATACGGGCCAAATAAAGCTTCGTCGGATCGGGAACGGCGTTGTTGAACGAATCGCGCCAATTGTAGTCCGTGCCGTAAGCGTAGATATAGTCGTCCCAATTCGTCGTCGGGTCGTTGTCGACACCGTCCTTACCCCAATCCAGGAAGAAAATCGTCGTGAACACCGAGTTCGGAAACATCGGCGAGGTCGCGTTCCACGTCCAGGACGCGCCTTTGTCCGTCGACTTCAGAATGGTGGCATTCGGCGCGTCGTTAAAAGCCGGTCCGTAGAACTGGGCGCCCGGACAGCGGTTCAGATCCTGCACGGCCAGCCAGAGCGTGCCTCCCCTGGAGGTCAGGCCGGTCGGCTTGCGGTTGTAACGGGGCGAACCGTCCGAGCATGTCGACTTGTTCCACACCGGCCCGAAGCCCGCGCTCACCCGGTTGCCGACGAGATTGCCGGTATCCGGATGGCCGCCCGTCACCCGGTTGAAGGCGATATCGCTCCACCCTTGATTCGTCCAGCCCCAGCCGTCTCCGTTAGCCAGGTACAAGTAATCGTCGTTCGACCATGCGGACGGCCACAAATCTCCGTCGCTGTTCGTGTTGTAGGTGCTTCCCTCATCTACGAAAGCGGTTGCAAAAAAGGTGCTCTCCGCAGGTACGACCGCTTGGGCGCGATCTTCTCCCGCGATGGCGACCGCCGCAAGCAGCAGCAAAGCAACCGCCATGCGAATGCCGGTCATTGCTCGTTTCATATGAATTCCCTCCCCGGAATATTGGGATATCGCCTACAGTATAGTTCATGCGCAGGCTGCGATATATCCGAACATTTTTGGGGAGGGTGGACATTTTTACGATTGCGCTACAGCTTCTTGCCTAACACGTGATTCAGAGGGATATATCCGATTGAACGGCTGTCGTCGCTATGGTTGCGGTTGTCGCCCATGACGAATACATGCCCCTCCGGCACCTCCCAGAGGCCGCCGACGAACGCGTTCATCTCTTCTTTAATATACGACTCCTCGAGTCGTTCGCCGTTGCGGTACAGTTGCCCTCCGGTAAGCTCCAGCACGTCGCCCGGCTTACCGATCACCCTTTTCACGTAGTAGATCCGGTCTTCATCCCCGGTCAGCAGTTGGATCAGCGGATTTTCCATCACGTCGTCCACGAAGGTGCGATCCCGGTTCACCCGGCTGTCTATAATGACGATATCGCCGTACTCCGGCATATAGGAAAAAGTATGGGACAGCTTCGACACGAACAGCCGCTGACTATCCCGCAGCGTCGGATCCATAGAGTGCCCGTCCACTCGATAGGGCTGAAGAAGAAAGATTCCGATCAGCAGCGACAAGATGTAGGCGATCGCCAGCGAGCCTACCCAGCTGCGTATTTTTCTGAACAACTTCACGCGGACACTCCTTTTTCCATTTTCTATTATTCTAGCATGATCGGGGATCGAAATCACATTTCAGCGTCCACAGTTCCGTGTCGCGAGCTTATGCTCGACCATTCCCCCGCTTCCCGGCTGATAGTGCCGTGCGGCGGGCTTATCGCCGATCATTCTACCGTTTCCCGGCTGATAGTGCCGTGCGGCGGGCTTATGCTCATCTGTTCTCCTATTTCCCCACTTATAGTACCGTGTCACGAGCTTGTGCTCGGCCATTCTCCCGTTTCCCGGCTGATAGTGCCGTGCGGCGAACGTATCCTTTGTGTGCAAAATGTGTGATGCGAGGAATCAATAAAAAGAAGCAAGTCTCCCCCTCCGACGGCTCGCAATCCATTGTGCGAGCCGCGTTAGAGGATACTTGCTCCTTGGTCGGCATTAGAGACGACTACGAAAAATTATTAAGGCGTTTCAACCGGATCCCCAGTAGGCGCAGGAGACGCTACCGTGATGGTTCCGCTGCCAGGAGCGGAAATGTTGTGAATCGTTGCGTTCGTTCCGTCCGCAACAGACAGGACGTAGATTTGATAAGCCGTATTGGCCGTCAATATGCCGCCGATAATCGTGCTGCCCAGAGACAGTTCGACCGTGTTTGTTCCCGGAGTAACAGGAGTAATAGTAGCGGAAGCCTGAGCCCGCAAATTATACGCAGTAGCCGCATCCAACGTACCTGCCGGATGCACCAGGAACACGACATATTGCGATGTTCCCGTCTGTGACGCCGGCGGAGTCCAGGTGACGACCAGTTTATCGGCGCCGGCCTGTACTGCGCCCACATTCGTAACCTGGGCTACCTGAACCGGGGAGGTTAGGCTGATGGCTGCCGAAGGAGCAGACAACGAACTGCTGCCGGCTTTGGCTACAGAAAGCACATACACTTGATAGCTGACGCCGTTGGCAATAGGCGCGCCGCTCGTATCGGTTGCGACCCCACCCAGGTTCAGGGTCGGATTAGATCCGTTCGGAGCGAACGTCGCATACGGATTGGCATTAATCGCCGTCGCCAGCGTAAAGGCGCTGCCGCTTCTGACAACGAATATTCGGTATGCTTGAATGTTGCTCTCGTCCGCTGCTTTGTTGAAGCTGACCTGCAGGTCAGCGCCTGTTCCTGCATCGCCCGTATCGCTGACAGCCACGCCCGTTACCGCCGGTGCGCCGGAGGTCGTCAAAGTAACCGCCGGAGAAGCCGCAGACAAAGCGTTCACGCCGTGAGCAGTACCGAAACCTACCGACAGGACGAAAATGCGATACGGTACATTGTTCTTGATCGGCTGATTGTAAATGTCGACGGCGTTGTTCGCCAGCACTGCATTATGATTCGCGCCCAGGTTAACCGTAGTAAACAGCGCCGTATTGGTAATCGCGTTAGCGGCGTTCAAGCTGAACTGGTAAGCCGCCGCGTCCGGCACGATGAAAATCCGATAATGGCTGATGTTCGTCTCCACGGATGCCTTCGTGAACGATACGCGAAGATCCAGACCGTTGCCGTTGTCTGCTACGTCGGTTCCCGTCACATTGGTAACGGCCGTTACCGTGCCTTTGTTCTCCAACTGAACCGTCGGCGAAGCGGCGGACAGCGCGTTGCCGTAAACATTGGAGACGCCTACCGACAGGATGAACACCTTGTACTTGATGCCGTTCTGAATCAGCGCGCCGTCGATGTCGCGTGAATCGGCATTTAGCTCCTGAGCGATGTTGGTTCCTTTCTTATTAATGACTGTGTAGTGCGATATGGCGTTCGCGGTGTTCAAATTGAAATACTGCGCCGCATTCTCCTTCACCACATAAGCCCGATAGTGAGCAATATTGTTCTCGTTGGCCGCTTTGGTGAACGACACGCGCAAGTCCAGGCCGCTGTTGTAATCGGCCACATCGCTGACGGCGACGTTCGTGACCGCCGTGACGTTGTTGTTGCTAAGCTGAATCGACGCGGACGGAGACGACAAGGCGTTGTTGCCGTTCACGGTGCCTACCGACATGACGAACACTCGATAAGCGACTCCGTTCTGGATCGTTGCTCCGTTCACGTCGCGTGCACCCGCCGCCAACGTCTGAACGATGTTCGTGTTGTTCTTATTGATCGTCGTGTAGTTGTTCGAATTCGTGACCGCGTTCGCCGCAGCCAGTCCGAAAGTGCCGGCATTCGCTTCCTTGACGACGAATACCCGGTAGTTCTTGATCAGCGACTCGTTGGTCGCTTTCGTAAACGACACTTGCAGGTCGCGACCGTTGTTATAATCCGCAATGTCGCTGACCGACAGGTTCGTCACCGCTTGAACTCCGGAGTTCTTGAGCGTAATACTCGCGGAAGCCGCCGAGAGCGAGTTGGCATAATTGTTGTTGTTGTTGGACACGCCCATTACGAACACGCGGTAAGCGACGCCGTTCGCCACCTTGTTGCCTCTCGTATCTCTCATGTTCGAAGAGAGCACGATGTTGTAATTGTTGCCCGTTCTGTATTGATCGTAATAATTGCCGGAAGACACCCGGTTCGCTTCCGTCAGGTTAAAGGACGAGTAATCGCCTTCTCTGACGACGAAAATTCTGTACGAACCGATTCTCGATTCGTCGGAAGGCTTGTTGAACGTCACCTGCAGGTCGCGCCCGTCGCCGTTGTCGTCCACATCCGCCACTCCCGTAATGACCGGGGTCTGGGCCGATGCGCCGAGCGTAACGGAGGCGGAGCTCGCGGACAGCGAATGCGACCAGTTGGCCGTATTCGAGCTGACCGTCATGACGAAAGCCGTGTACGCGACTCCATTGCGGATGAGATCGCCTGACGTATCCCGAGCGGACGAGTTAAGCGTCACGCTGAGCGCGCCCGATCCCGACGTCTTGGCAACGTTCGTATAGTAGGAGCTGGACATGCCGTTCGCTTGGGACAGATTAAATCCGGAAGCGTTGGCCGATTTGACGATCATGACCCGGTAGCCGGATACGTTGCTCTCGCTGGACGCTCTGGAGAACGTAACCCTCAGATCCCGTCCGTCTCCTTGATCCGCAACGTCTTCGATTTTCACGTTCGTCGCCTGGCCTACGGCAGGGTTGGATTTCAAAGTAATCGAGATGGAAGAATCGGAGAGCGCATTTGCGTCCGACCCTACTGTCAGAACGAACACTTTGTAAGCTTGATTCGCGCGCAGCAGCGCTCCGTCGACATCCCGGCTCTGCGCAGTAAGCGTTACGCGTTGGTAGGAACCGGACTTGGATACGGACGTATAGTTGGCCGCGCGGACGGCCAAGGCTTTAGCCAGATTAAAGGAAGAGACGTTCTCCGCCTTCACGACCAGGATCCGGTAGCCGCTGACGTTCGATTGGTCGGCCGGCGTCGAGAAGCTGACTTGCAGATCCCGGCCGTCGCCGTTCTGGGAAACTTCCGTCACGCCGAGCTGGGTGACTTTGCCGACTTCCTGAACGGCCTTGGTCGTAATGAGCACGCTTTGCGACAGTTTATCCCAGCGCACGTCGTCCCCAAGAGCCTCGCTGACGAACCGGACCGGAACCATCGTGTGGCCGGCCAGCACGCGCGCAGGGGAATCCAGCGTGACTGTCTGGTTGTTGATCGTCGCCGTCCTGGCGCCGATCGTCAGCACGATCGTCGTGTCCCGCTTCTTGGCGGTAACCGTCTTGGCTTTCTGGTTCCAGAGCACTTGCGCGTTCAGGGCCTCGAAGATGCCGCGAAGCGGAACCATCGTGTACCCTCCGATCAGCAGGGGAGGCTGGGTGGTTTGAAGAATTTGGCCGTCAATGAAAATTCGGATCGGAGTGGCGGCCTTGGCTCCTTGCGGTTGATGAAAGAAAGAAAATACGATGGCGAATGCCGCTAGCAAGGAAAGAAATTTACGCACTGGATTCATCCTCTCTGGGCGAAAAATGAGTGTATTCCCTTTTCCGCGTTCGTGTTACATGATCTTGGTAATTTGACGCTCGAACGCCGACGAAAGTTTCAGCAAATCTTCAGCTAATCTATAGACGTCGAAAGAGCCAGAAAGTTACTATGACCTCTATGAAAAATAGACAGGCCCGCCGGGAAGTCAACTTCGCCGCGGGCCTGCTTCTCACGTCCCCAAATCTTTCCTTCGAACAATGCGATAAGAGATGCAACCCGACAGAACGAATAGCAGAGCGGGTATGGCGACGGCGAAACCTCCCAATGCGATCGGCGGCCACGCTCTTAATCTGACTCCCAGCTCGTATCCGCTTCCGTATATGCCGCCCAGCAATCCGGACATCACGAATGCCGCCAATACGATTAGCGCCAGCGCCGCCCCCAGCGCCACGTGTTCCCCTTTGGACCCGAGCCAATAATAGGCGGGCAAATAGATTGCCGAGAAGAAGAGAACGATTCCGATTATGAAAGCGATCATAAGCCCCGAGAAACCGTGTTCTCTTCCGAGCGCGTACCGATTGATCAGATTCATGGCTACGGTAACGACAATCCCTGCTGCGGTAAAGACCAGAGCGGTCGCATAGCGGGCTCTTACGATCTGTCCGCGGGTAACAGGCAAGCTGCCTATGAAGACCAAGCTGCGGTTCTTCAGTTCCAGCCCCGATCCTATAATGAGCATCATAACGGCCGGAAGCGCGCCCAACAGCATAAACGTCCCCTTGGTAATGATTAACCCAAAAAGCAGCGCGTATAACGCGACGAACAGATAGTACCACCGCAGCACGAGCAGATCTTTACGAACGAGATTCAGCACGATGCCGTCCACCCCTAACGGTAAAATACATAATGTCCTCCAATGTCGGCGTTTCGATAATTGCATCGTCTCCGAACATCCGCATCGCTTCCCGGCGATCGCTAATCAACCCTTCGAATCCCGTTCCCGTTTCCCTAATGCCTACGAACGCCCTGCGAACGTCGCTGTCCAACCATTCCTTATCGCCCTTGACCAGGGCGTATCGATCGAATAAATCTTCTTTGGAGCTGTCGAAAACAAGATGTCCTTGATCGAGAAATACAATGTAGTCGGCGATCCGGTCGAGGTCCGTCGTAATGTGGGTGGAAAAGAGGATCGTTCTGTTCTCGTCCAACCTCAGGCCGGAGAGGATATCCAGCAGTTCTCTCCGAAAAACGGGGTCCAAGCCCGCCGTCGGTTCGTCCATAATGAGCAGCTCCGCTCCGCCGGAGAGGGCGAATGCGAGCGACAGCTTCATTTTCATCCCCTTGGACAAAGAGCGAATTCGGCTGCGGGGGGACAGCTCGAACCGATGCAGGCAATCTTGAAACGTTTGCTCATCCCATCGCTTATAGAACGGAGCGTAGATGCCTCTCATCGCATCGATCGACAGATGCTCATACAGGCTATTTTCTTCGGATACGAAACCGATTCTCGCCTTGATCCCCGCTTCACGTTCGGGCATTCTCTCGCCGAAAATCCGTATCTCGCCAGCTCCGGCTACCGACAATCCCATGAGCAGCTTGATCAGCGTACTCTTCCCCGCTCCGTTCGGACCGACAAGCCCGGTTACGTATCCTTGGCGGACGTTCAAGTCCAACGACCCGAGCGCGAAGGAACCGTGCTTCTTCACAAGCCCGCGAACTTCGATCGCGTTCATCCTTCCGACTCTCCTTCCTGATCCAGCAGCCGAATATGACCGATGATTTCCTCCAGACTAAGCCCGAGCGACTTGCCTTCCTTAATAGCTTCCAGCAGCTTGGTCTCCATCGCCCTCAGCCTCTGCTCCCGGATAAAAGCTTCGTTCGCTCCCGAGACGAAAGAACCTTTGCCGACCACGGAGTCTATCAAGCCTTCCTTCTCCAGTTCTTCGTACGCCCTCTTCGTCGTAATCACGCTGATCTGCAAATCCTTGGCCAACTGACGAATAGAAGGCAGCATCGTTCCCGGAGCGAGCTCGCCGCTCAGAATCGCACCGCGAACGCGTCCGACGATCTGCGAATAAATCGGTTCCCCGGACGCGTTGGAAATTTGAATGTTCATGGATTTCCTCGATCCATTGTGTTTAGTGTATATATAATATATACACACTAATGACATAGAAGTCAACACCGATTCGGGTTGAGCATTTTACTACTTGTAGGATCGCTTCGGCTTCTATACAATCAGAAATATATGTCACCTTATATAACATCATGATCGGAAAGGGCCTCTATGAGCAACCAAACAGACTGCGACGTCATCTCCCGGCACTATCCGCAAGGACAACTACTGGCCTATTATCAGCCTATCGTCGCCATGGAAACTCGCGCGATCATCGGCTACGAAGCATTGGGAAGAGAACGGATCGACGGCGCGGTGCGCAGCCTCGGTCCCTTCTTCACGGACAATAACGTCCCTGTGGAGGAGCATGTTCGAATCGACCGCATTCTTCGCGAACAGGCGATAGCCAAACTAAGCGAGGAAGCGGACCCTCCCCTGCTGTTCGTCAATCTGAAGCCTTCGTGGATCTATCGGCACTACAAAAACACGGGGGAACTGCACACGCTTCAGCTTCTGCAGAAGTACGGCGTAGACCCTCGCAAAGTGTGCATCGAAATCACGGAGGATGAATTCGGGGATTCCATGTCCGAGCTGACGCAGATCGTCGATCTCTACCGGCAGGCAGGCTGCCAGATTGCCATAGACGACATTGGAACGGGATTCAGCAATTTCGACCGCATTGCCAGAATCCGGCCCAATCTGCTTAAGGTCGATATTCTATTGATGAAAAAGAGCGCAACCCACAGCGGGTATCTCGGCGTGCTCCGGTCGTTCTCCAACCTGGCGGAACAGATCGGGGCTTCCTTGCTGCTCGAAGGCGTGGAGACGAGCCAGGATTTGAAGAGGGCGATCCAGGCCGGAGCAAGATACGTCCAAGGCTATCTGTTCTCGCAAGCGCAGACGGACTACCAGGACCGGCACGCCTTCACTCCGCTGATCGAAGCGGAGCTAAGCGCCCACAGGCTTCTGATGAAGGAAACCCGGCTGCTCTGGGAGGGTATCGGCAACAGGCTGGTCGAGCGCGTGAGAGAATCCGGCATTCGAGAGCTGCTGGAACGGCGCTCTCCGAACGACGGCGAAGAGGCGGAGCTCGCCGATGAAGCGATCCGCCTCTTGCTGCCGCGCTTGGATGATTCCTGCATGCGCGCCTATCTGTGCCGGACAACGGGCATTCAATTGTCGGCCAATCATTCCCGCAGCGATGCGGAAGGCTGGAAAACGAATCTCGAATACCGCTTCGCCGATTGGAGCTGGAGACCGTACTTCATCCCGCATCTGTCGCACGGCGGCTCCTCGGAGACGGAAGCCAAAATTTCGGGCAAATATGCCGATCTGGACACGCACCTGTGGATTCGGACGGTATCGATCCCGATTAACGATGAGCTCGTGCTTCTGCTGGACGTTATCGATTCGTTCGAATAGCCGCACACAATCCCCAGCCGAACGTTTCGGAGCAGGTCAGTTCGGCGCGAATCCGATTCTCTCCCGCACGCCAGCGGATGGGGAGCGTTACGAGATCGGCGGTGATCCTGCCGTCGCTGCCGGGCGGCTGCCACCTCCAGCTTCCCTCGTAGACCGGCTCGCCGTTGATCCAAAGCTTGAGACGATCGCTGAACCCGAAATGGATCGGGAACTCCCCTTCCTCGGCAATGTTAACGACCGCCTCTGCGGTAACGGCCAAGCCGGGATGGGGCGTATACGGCCGATTGAGGTTCAGCGTTCCGTTCTCCTCGACCGCCACGGCACTCCAGCCCGACGCCTGCCCCGCTTCCGCGTTCTCCGGATACGGCTCCGACACGAGCCATTCAGTCACGAAGCCTTCCTCGGCAAGCGCGCGCAGATTCGGCCTGTGGGCTTCAATCGCCGTCGGCTCGATCTCCGTAACGGAGATTCGGCCAACGTACACGGGCAGGAAGTTCCACAGACCGATCTCCCCCTGCCTTCCTTCGCCCTTGTGCTGCAGATTGGACACGATCAATTGCGGGGCAGGATCGTCCCCGAGATAGACGACCGCCACTTCAGGATGGACGTCGACGATCAGCTTCGTCCAGCTTCCCGTCGTATCCGGCAGCGGCTTCTGATAACGGGGACCGTTATAGATTTGCCAGGTCATCGACCCGTTCATGACCGGGTCGTACTGAATTTCGACAGGCGCCAGATAGATGAGCTCGTAATTCGCCTCATCCTTGGCCCCGAAGGCGATGCCGACAAAGCCGACGGACTCGGGGATCGCCACTTCCGCTTCCACCCGGTAGCTGGAGAACGGAATTTCCTCGCGCAGCCATATGGCCGCTCCCGGCTTCCCCATGTACAATGCCCGCGTGCCGAGAAATTGTCCCGGCCGGGCTCCCGAATCGCCCAAGTCGAACTTCCCGTCCTCATCCACCGGATTCCACGTCCAACCTGCCATGTATCGCCCGCTCCTTTTTCTCCGTGAATAGTAAAACTTCTTACAGCTCGAAATCGATATTTCGCAGCCCTTGATAGAAATTGCCCCGCCTCGCCGTAAAGCGCGGAACGCAGTAATCCTCGTCCGCTACCCCCAGCGGATAGTAGGCTTCCCAGCCCTCCTGCCAGAATCGCCGCTTGGACCCGTCGTCCTGCAAAATCTCCATCTCCCCGACCAGCAGCAATCCCGAGAAAGAAGCCGGATCGAACACGTAGACGGAAGCCTTCGGATCTCTCTTGAACTGGGCGACGCGCCGGGACGACGTGTTCGTGCTGAACCAGATCGTGGACAGGCCTGCGGACTCGATCTTGAACATCGCCTTCATATTCGGATAGCCGCTGCCGTCGTTGGACCCGACGATGACGACCTCCGAGCGGGCGAGCAGCGCCAGCGACTTCTCGACGGCCTCCTTCTCTCCGAGCGGCTTAAGCCCTTCTTCGACCAACCTCTTCGCCGCTTCGGCTCCCGCTTGACGTATGCTTGACGGATTCATTCGCGCCCCTCCTCCTCACTCGTTCTCCCGCTTGGCCAGATTGCGGAATACCCTGTCCAAGTACGCCTCGAAAGCCTCGATCTCATGCTCCTCGAACCCTTCGTAGTACACCTGCGTCATCTCCTCGGACACCTCTTCGTACTTGAGCTTCATCCGTTTGTTCTGTTCCGTGAGCCGGATCAGCACTTTGCGCCGGTCGTCGTTCGGGTACACGCGCTGCAGATGACCGGTCTGCTCCAGCTTGTCCAGCATGCGGGTCAAGGTGGATTTGCCGAGCGACGTCCGCTTGGCCAGCTCCTGGATCGGAATGTCGTCGTTCTGCCAGAGAGCGAACAGAATCCGGCCCTGCGCGGGATTGATGTCGTCGATCTGATGATGCTTCAGCTTTCTGGCGAAGATGCGTCCGGAGAGCTGGTGAATTTTCGAGACGAGAAATCCTCCTTGGCGAAGCCTGCCCATAGTTCGTCCTCTTTTCCGTGAAGTTTCATTTATGAAGTTGTATATAGAATAGTTGTATATCGTACTATTTGTCAATCGGGAATTTTGAAGAAAATTCCACTGCGGATGATCCTCCCGTCGGTTACCCTCCGGACGAGTACTCGCGCTCCACTTTGCAAATTTTCACCTCGTAGCCCTCGTACCACTCCGCCTTCCCGCGTTCCTGCGCCACCCGATGCGCCGCGTTGCTCCTCCAATCGGCAATGGCCTCCAGGCTCTCCCAATAAGAGATCGTAATGCCGGCCCCCGAAGCGTCCCGAACGCTGTCCACGCCGATGAAGCCGGGTTGGGCGGACGCTAGCCGCTCCATCTCGTCGGCCATTTTGCCGTAGCCGTTGTCCCCTTCCGTGCGCCGACTCGTGAAAATCACTGCGTAATATCCGTCGTTCGTTTGTCCTTTTGCCTCCAAGTCGATCGCCCCCGGTGTGTGTTTAGGTTACTGCTTTATTGTAACTTGATTGGGCTTGAGCGGCGAATCGATGTTTTCGATGGGGAAACCATGGAGGATGCCGGCCGGGCTTCGGGAGCGACGCCGAATAGTTCTGCGCCCGTTCGCCCCATACTACAGGGAAAATTACCCTTAGCGAAAACGGAGGATGGCAAGTGTCCGAAAGAACTTTGATGGCTTATTTCAAAACACCCTGGGAAGCGCAGCAAGCGGTGGAAAAGCTTAAGTCGCTCCGTCTGATCGAGCATTCGATCGACCGTTTTGACGGGTATCCGGGGGAGGGAGCGCAGCATCTGGATAAGATCGAAAATCCGCTTTCCGCGGATTTTCCGGGCTTGGGCTATTTGACGCTTGGGGGAAATTTCATTCCCGATGCCGGCATTCTGGCCGCCGCCAGCGTGAGCGCGAGCGGATACAGCTCGGGAGGCGCAGACAACCGGGTGAACGGACGGGACATTCTGCTGACGGCGGTCGTGGACGAGGACGATTACGACGCGGCGCTGCAGATCGTTCAGGATTCGGGCGCTTTGTAGGAGGCGTGGGAACAGGTTAAGCCCGCTCCGCGAGCTTTTTGCTCGTGGGGCGGGCTTATTCGGCGTGTCTGCGGGGCGGCGGGGCGGTAAGCACGTGGGGCGGGCTTATTGAGCCGATCCAGGGGCCGATGGAGGAGATACGCACGCTGGGCGGGCTTATTGAAGCCGATCCAGGGGCCGATGGAGGAGATACGCACGCTGGGCGGGCTTATTGAGCCGATCCAGGGGTCGATGGAGGAGATACGCACGCTGGGCGGGCTTATCGGCCGCGACTGCAGGAATGCGCAAGAGCTAAGCCCGCCAGACGGGCTTAGCTCTTCGTTCATTCCTGTTCGACGGGGATAACGCTGTCGTCACTGACGCCAGAGTCTGCCCCGGTGCCCAAGCCTGCATCCACGCCCGGATTCACGATTGCGCCAACGTCGATGCTTGCGCCCGAGTTTGCGGATTGCCGATACTCCGACGGGGTGAGGCCGGTCTTCTTGCGGAACACTTGCGAGAAATGGCGCATATCCGGGTACCCTACGCGCTCGGAGATGTCCGCAATCTTCAGCTCGGACTCCCGCAGCAGCTCCATCGCCCGTTCCAGCCGCAGTTGGGTGACGTACTCCTTGAACCCGTGGCCGGTCTTCTGCTTGAACAGCTGGCTGAAGTAGATCGGGTTCAAGTAGACGATCGAAGCTACCTTCTCCAGGGAGAGGTCGGTATGGTAGTGTCCCTGAATGTACTGGAGCGCGACTTCGACCGACTGGTCCCCGCCGCTGGCGTAGTGGTCGTACACCTGGCTGGCCGCGGCTTTCCTCATCCGCTGCACTTCAGCCGGCACCTGATTGAAATCGGAGAGCCGCTCGGTGTGCAGCACCTGGAACGGCGCTTTAAGATACCGCTTCAGGTGGCTTCTCAACTGATCGACGAGCCGGTGCGGGGAGCCCTCCTCCCGCAGCGTCACCAGCCCGAGCAAACTCTTGGCGTCGACGCTGGCGACGAAGCCGGTTCCCGCCGATTCGATCAGCTCGGTCAGCACATTCTCCACGATAAAATGCTCCAGCTTCATGTCCCGTTCGCTTTCCATGCGTACCATGACCAGATGGAAGCTCGGATGATTTTCCGTGAAAGGCTTCAAGTCTATGCCGCCGAGATCCAGCCCCGACGCCCAGCGGGCGAACACGGCCTCCCTGAGCAGGCGCAGGTTCGTCTTCAACAGGTAGGTTTCCTTGGAGCGAACGTTCTCTTCGGCGATCTCGTCCCCCAGCTTGCGAATCAGTTGAATCAGACTGTCCTTGCCGATCGGCTTGAGCAGATAATCCTTGGCTCCCAACCGGACAGCGTCCTGGGCGTAGGCGAACTCGGAATAGGCCGAGATGACGACCCATTTCACATGCGCATGGCTCTTGCGGGAAATTTCCATCAATTCGAGCCCGGTCATCCCGGGCATCAGAACGTCGGTAAGTACGAGATCGATCGATTCGTTCTTAAGCAGATCGACGGCGCCTTCCGGGCTCGCGGCCAAGTAGACGGCGTGCTCGGGAAACTGGTTGCGGATCGTTCGTTCGATACCGCTGCGAATGACGCTTTCGTCGTCCACGACGAGAATATTCAAGAAATTACCCCCTTTCGGGCGGAATGGGGATCGTTACGACGACCGTAGTCCCCTCGTTCAAGCGGCTTCGAATTCCAACGCCGCAGTTCTCCCCGAACATGAGTCGAATGCGAAGATGCACGTTCTGCAAGCCGATTCCCCGTCTGCCCGAGCCGACCTGCACGCCGTCTTCAAGTTCCTCTTTCGATGAACGATCCGCGTCCAGGGAACGCGTTAGGCGTGCAAGCGTGTCTTCATCCATCCCTACGCCGTTATCTTCCACGACGATCTCCAGCTTGCCGTCCCGCTCGTTCGAGGAGATACGCAGAAGACCGGGGCGCTCAATCGGCTCCAGACCGTATTTGACGGCGTTTTCTACGATCGGCTGCAGAAACATCTTCGGAACTTCAATGTCGAGCCATCGTTCTTCGACCGCAAATTCGGTGTGCACTCGGCCTCCCAGCCGAGTCTGGATAATGGTCAGGTAATGACGAAGCTGCTCCAGCTCGCGACGAAGCGGAGCGCGCGAGGCTTCCTCCCACTCGCTGCCGTAACGGAAAATTTGCGATAAGGACAAAATGACTTTGCCAAGGCGGTCGTTCTCGCGCTCGTCCAACATCCAATAGATCATGTCCAGCGTATTGAATAAAAAGTGAGGGTTCACCTGGGACTGAAGCGCTTGAAGCTGCGCGTTCTTCTCGCTGATGGAAGCCAGCTTGATCCGTTCGATCAGGTCGTCCATCTGGTAAACCATTCGGTTAAAAGAACTGACGAGCACGTTCAGTTCCTGATACGATTGCACGTGCACCTGCCCTTTGAAATTCCCGAGCTCCACCTGCTTCATCTGTTGAATCAGCCTCTTGAATGGAGAAGAGAAGGAGCGCGACACGAACGTCGCGAGCAAGGTAGCGGCGAAGACGAGCACGATGACGACGGACATCAGGAACCGCTGCGTCTCTCGCAGTTCCAACTGCAAATCGCGCTTGGGCGTAATGCCGATGACCGTCCAATCCGCCATGGCAATGCCCGCCGCCGTAATCATGGCGTCCTCCCGCTCCGTAAGCAGCACTTCCCCGGGTCTGAGCGGGCCTGGCCACCCGAGCGGAATCCGGTCCATATCGCTCTGCACCGGATTCGTCCGAATGATCTCCACTCCGTCGGCGGCTTGAATGACGACGTTGCTGCCGGGACCGAGACTGGCGTTCCTGAGCGCATCGGAGATCGCATCTGCGTCGGTCTCGATCAGCACGATCCCGATCGACTTGAGCGCGCTGAGCTCGAACAGCTGCCGTCCGAACGCAAAGACGGGACTCTCGATGCCCCCGCTCAAGAGTGAATGGGGATAGACGCCCAGCCAGATCATCTCTCCCGTGGACTGCTGCAGCCGGGTGTACCACTCCTGCTCGGAGTGGTCCCTTACGGTCGCTCCGACCGAACGGTCAAAGCTGAACACTTTGCCGCGGTTCGTCACGATATGAATGCCGACGATGTCGTTGCGCGAGTAAAATATGGCTCCTAGAATATCGGTAATTCTGCGCTCCAAATTCACGCCCTCGACCGTCTGGTCGGAGGACGGATTGCGGAGCAGCCTCATCAGTTCATTGTTGGAATTAAGCGATTTCGTGACGCTGTCGTAACCCTTCAGCATCAAATCGAACAAGCCGACCGTCTGCGAGATGTTCTTCTCGGCCACGACGTTCATCTTGTCGCGAATCTGATCGGTTGCCCTCTGGTAATAGACGAAGCTGACGATCAGCAGCAGCCCGAGCATGCTGAAGAGAAAGATAAGAAACAGACGCCCATGAATGGATCGGAAGTTTATCATTCCACCATGTTACCCCTTTACTGCGCCGGCTACCATCCCCTTCGTTATTTTCTCCGCAAGCAGGAAATAAATGAGCACGACCGGCAATGCGCCGAGCACGAGGAACGCCCCGATCGCGCCGTAGTTGACCGAATACTGGCTGACGAAGCTGTACACGCCGAACGGAAGCGTCTTGAGCTTCTCGGACGAGATGAACGTAGCCGCCATGATGTATTCGTTCCAGATGTTGATGAACGCCAGAATACAGACGGTCATGACCGGAGGAATGGAGACCGGAAGCACGATGGAGCCGAAAATCCGGAATACCCCCGCTCCGTCCACGATCGCCGATTCCTCGATCTCCGTCGGGATCGTTCTCATGAAGCCGCTCAGGATGAATACGGCAATCGGTGTCTGGAAAGCGATATAAGGCAAAATGAGCGACAAGTGCGTGTTCAAAATGTCGATGTTCTTGAAAATGAGCATAAGCGGCAGCAGCGTCGCTTGCATCGGAATCATCATCCCGAGCAGGAAGATGAGCATGACGACCTGGCCGTACTTCCAGCGGAAACGGGTAATCGCGAACGCCGTCAGAGAGGCCAGCAAAATGATGCTCACCATGGTGACGACCGTAACGAACCCGCTGTTATACAGGTACTTCCAGTAGTTCCCGCTTTCGATCGCGGCGGAATAGTTGCTCCACTGCCATACCGCCGGGAGCGAGAAGAAGCTTCCCGACAAAATCTCCTCATTCGTCTTGAGCGAGTAAATCAGCAGCCAGATCAGCGGATACAACTGCGTGACGAGCAGCACTCCGAAGAAGGAGAATACGGCGATTTTGCCAACGGACACTCGGCGTTTGTTGCGGACCTTGACGACGGGCGCTTCCTTCTTCAGGCTTACAGATTGGCTCATGCGGAGCGCCTCCTTTTACGAGAATCGTTTGTCCAGCCGATTGAACAGCAGGTTGATGATTACGGTAGCCGCCAGGCAGACGACGACCAGGAACGAAGCGATCGCGCTTCCGTACCCGTACTTCATGGACAGGAAGCTCATGTTATACATATAGCTGGCAAGAACGTTGGTCGCGTTCGCGGGTCCGCCGCCTGTCATGACCATGATCAGGTCGAACGATTGAAGCGAGCCGATGAACGAGAGTACAACGGAAATTTTGAAAATCGGGACGATCAAGGGCAGCGTAATGTAGCGGTCGGCTTTGAAGCCGGAAGCGCCGTCGATTTTGGCCGCCTCGTAAATATCGGCCGGAATGTTCTGAATTCCGGTAAATTGAATGAGGATGTGATACCCCAGATACTGCCACAACGCAACGACGATGATGGCGTAGATCGCGATTTTCGGCTCGGTCAGCCAGGAATGCGTCCAGGAATCCAGACCGAGATTGATTAGAATTTGGTTGATCATGCCCCCCATGGGAGCCGGGTTGTAAATCGTCTTCCAGAGTTGGCCGATAACGGCTACGGATAAGATAACGGGGAGAAAATAACTCGAAACGAGAAATCCTGTGCGGCGCACGAAACGGCTGATCAGAATCGCTACGAACAGGGCGACCGGCAATTGAATCAGCATGGAAAATCCCGCGAGCAGGAACGTTCTGCCTACCGCAGGCCAGAACAACGAGTCGTTCGCAAACATTTTTTCGAAATTGGCGAGACCGACGAACTTCGATTGGCCGATACCGTTCCAATCGAGCATCCCGTTATAGACGGATACGATAATCGGAGCGAACACCAGACATACGTAGAGGAACAAACATGGCAGCACGAACGCCGCGATCGTCCATCCGGATACTTTCAACACTTTCAAGGCTCCCGCCCCCTTCAAGCTCTCTCATCGATGACGAAAGGAGCGCACGAACGCGCCCCCTCCGTTCTTGATGTTTATTCCTTGTTCTCTTCGTAGCCTTTTTGGTGTTCTTTGCCCACTTCAAGCGAATCCTTCTTCGCTACGAACAGGTTTTGGATGCTGGACAGGTGGACTTGAGCCGTTCCCGGATTCATCGTGTTGTCGAATGCCAGGTCGCCGCCTTTAACGTCTTTGAACATGCCCAGTACTTCCATCGCCATATCGGAGTAACCTGCCGCCTTGAAGTCTTCGTCGATGTTTTGCGCGACGCCTACGGCGCCTTTCACCGCGAACGCTTCTTTCGGATAGTTCAGCATGAAGTAGTTCAGGAAGTCGAGCGTCTCTTCGAGATGCTTGCTGTTCTTGGATACCGCGAACGCGCTTCCCGGAGCCAGCATGAATTCGTCCGGATTGCCTTTGCCGCCAACCGTCGGGAACTTGAACACGCCGACTTCGCCGTTCTCGCCTACCGTGGAAGTCTCGATGCCGCCGGTTGCCCAGCTTCCCATGAAGTACATGGCCGCTTTGCCTGTCTTGAACAAGTTCTCGCCCGCGTTGTAGTCGAAGGAAGTTGCGCCTTCTTGGAACGCGCCGGCTTGAACAAGGTTTTGGAACGCGTCAACCGCTTCTACGAATGCCGGATCTTCGAACGTTTTCTTGCCGTCCAGCACGTCTTGCAGGAAGCCTGGGCCGCCGTTCGTACGAAGCAGCACGTTCATGAACAGGAACGAACCGGTCCAGGAGTCTTTCTCGCCGATCGCGATCGGGGTCATGCCTTTGGATTTCAGCTGCTTAACCGTGTCGACCAGTTCTTCGAACGTCGTCGGAACTTTCGCGCCGGCTTCTTCGAACATCTTCTTGTTGTAGTAGATCAGAGCGATGTTGTTGCCGTCCGGCAGCGCGTACAGGTTGCCGTTAAACGAATAGTAATCCAGAATGCCTTCTTGGAAAGTACCTTTCAGTCCGTTCTTCTCGACCATTTCGTTCAACGGAGCGAACAGATCTGCGTCTACGAAAGGCTGCATCTGAGCGGCCGGGTTCACGATCGTGATGTCCGGAACTTCTTTGGAAGCCGCTTGCGTCTTCAGCTTCAGCTTCTGCTGGTCGGTGTTCAGGGAATCCAGCTCGATCTTCACGTTAGGGTGATCCGCTTCGTACTGTGCGACGATCTTGCGCAGCATGTTGTACTTCGGATCGGTCGGGTCCGGGTAAATGTTTTGGAAGGTAATGGTGACTTTCTCGTTGCTGCCGCCGGATTGGCTCGCCTTAGGCGATTCGGACGCGGACGGGCTGGCTGCCGGAGAGCTTGTGTCGTTTTTGTTGTTGCCGGAAGATCCGCAAGCGGCCAAGCTGACTGCAAGCAAGCCTGCCATGGCGGAGAGGAGCATCTTTCTGTTCAGAACTTTCATCTTACATCCCCCTTGATGTTGTGATAGCCTCATTATCCGCCGAAGCGCATGGACGAACAATAAAGTTACTTAAGAGTTGATGTTTGTTTTTTAAAGATGCCCGGTTAGGCGCAACATCTTGCGGTCTTCGGGAACGTTGGGTGCGGGGACTTAAGTGCCATTTGGCTGACGATAACCGATTCTTTAGAACATCGTCCTCCATTCGAGCACAATTCGGGGGACGTTAACCGATTCTTTAGAACATCGCCCTCCATTTGAGCACAATTCGGGAGACGTTAATCGATTCTTTAGAACATCGCCCTCCATTTGAGCACAATTCGGGAGACGTTAATCGATTCTTTAGAACATCGACCTCCATTTGAGCACAATTCAGGAGACGTTAATCGATTCTTTAGAACATCGACCTCCATTTGAGCACAATTCGGGAGACGTTAACCGATTCTTTAGAACATCGCCCTCCATTTGAGCACAATTCGGGAGACGTTAATCGATTCTTTAGAACATCGCGCTGCGTTCGCCATGCCAAAGCCTCTCCATCGGGCGGCGTTTCGTTTATTCGTTATGCAAATTAGTCAATTGAACAAAAAAAACGTAAGCCATGCCGATTGTGTCGACATGGCTTACTTGCTCCACCCGAGTCTGAGTAGGCACCGGGGCAGAGGAAAGACACTGTTTGCAATATCCCGACAAAGGGGAAAGGCGAATTAAAAACGATCAGCCGAGATCTGAGATTTCGGAACGAACTTGTCCAATATAACCGTAAGGATCGTCGATCGGAGCCAGTCCGAATTTAACTCTGGCCTCCAGCGCGAGCTTGCGCGTCTCCTCTCCCCATGTCTGGAGATACGGCGACTCCGCATCGTTTTGCTCCTGCTCCCGCAATGCCTTCTCGTAATGCTCCCGGCTGCCGAAGTCGTTGTTCAACAGCAGATCGTGACCATAGAACACCAGAGAGAAAAAATCCCGAATGTTCCGCGCCACAGCCCGGACCGGATTATCGAAATCCATCGGAGATACGCATATGACCGGCGCCTCGCACAGATCGTCGGAGACTCCTCTCCGATCCGCAATCCAGGCGAAATGGATACCGTCGCCCCCTGTGCGCGCGAACGTGATCGAACGCTCCGGTGTGCACTCGTATCCACCGTCTCCGTCTTCCGTTACGCCCAAGATCAGACCCGAGGGCGCCGCCCAATCCGGAAGCCGTCCCGCGACACTTTTCTCCCACTCGACGACTTGCTCCAACAGAGTTGGAAGCTTCATTTATTATCGCCCCCTTTTGTCCAATTATATTTTAATATCGATGCCACAGGAAACACACTCCTCGAATAGATAAGCGATAGCCATGATTGCCGCTTCAGATAGAACGAAACGTTACATTCTACACCCGCGCCTTCCTGCAATTTCGCGCCCCGGGTAGTATAATGAACGGAGGAAGGGGTGTCCGACAAACTTATGAAAACATTGGTATTGGCGGAAAAGCCATCGGTCGCGCGCGAAATCGCGCGGGTAATGGGCAGCCATAATAAGAATAAGAGCTATATAGAAGGGCCTAAATACGTCGTAACTTGGGCGCTTGGGCATCTCGTGGGCTTGGCGGAGCCCGAGGATTACGACTCCAAGCTCGGGAGCTGGGCGCTGGAGGATCTGCCGATCTTGCCCGAGAGCATGAAGCTGAAGGTGCTGCGCGAAAGCAGCCATCAGTTCAAGGCGGTGCAGCAGCTCATGCGCAGGCCGGACATCGGGGAGCTGATCGTGGCAACGGATGCGGCGCGCGAAGGCGAACTGCTGGCCCGGTGGATCATCGACATGGTCAAATGGAAAAAGCCGTTCCAGCGGCTGTGGATTTCCTCCCAGACCGACAAGGCGATCAAGGAAGGCTTCGCCTCCCTGAAGCCGGGCAGCCAGTACGAACGGCTGTACCAGTCCGCTCGCTGCCGGGCGGAGGCGGATTGGATGATCGGACTGAACGTCACGCGCGCTTTGACATGCAAGTTCGGTTCGCCGCTCTCCGCAGGCCGCGTGCAGACTCCGACTTTGGGCATGATCATGCAGCGGGAGACGGAGATTCTGTCCTTCCGTTCGGAAGAATACAGTCAAATACGCGTCAATCTCGGCAATTTCGAGGCGTTATGGCGCGGCTCGAATGGCGACTCCCGAATTTTCGATGCCGAGAAGGCCAAGGAACTGCAGAATAAACTCACCGGAAAAAGCGGCCGTATCTCCTCGCTGAAGAAAAGCGAGAAATCGGTGCCGCACCCGCTGGCCTACGACCTGACGGAGCTGCAGCGGGATGCGAACCGTCTGCTCGGGTTCTCCGCGAAGATGACTTCCAACGTGCTGCAGCGGCTGTACGAGCAGCACAAGCTGGTGACTTATCCGCGAACGGATTCGCGCTACCTGACTTCGGATATGGCGGATACGCTGAAGGAGCGCCTGTCCAGTATTGCCATCGGTCCGTACGCTCCGCTGGCGCGTCCGTTGCTGCGCGGCCAGCTGCCGCTGAGCAAGCGCATTGTCGACGATAGCAAAGTGACCGACCACCACGCCATTATCCCGACGGAGCAGGTCGTGATGCTGAATGCGCTCAGCAACGAAGAGCGGAAGCTGTACGATCTGATCGTGCGGCGGTTCATCAGCTTGTTCTACGGTCCGGCCCGCTTCGATCAGGTGGCGGTAACGGTCGAGGCGGCCGGGGAGACTTTGTCCGCCAAGGGGACGACGATTAAGGATGCCGGGTGGCGAGCCGTCTACGACGGGCAATCGCTGGACGAGGAAGAAGGCGACGACTCCGCGGACGATAAGGATGCGCTGCTGCCGGAGCTGCGCCAAGGCGAGACGGTCGAGATCAAGCAATGCCGCATCCAGACCGGAAGAACGTCGCCGCCGAAGCGCTACACCGAAGCCGCCCTGCTGACGCAGATGGAGAAGCACGGCCTGGGAACGCCGGCCACCCGCGCGGACATTATCGAGAAGCTGGTCAGCTCCGATACGATCGATCGGCAGGGCAACCTGCTTCATCCGACGGGCAAAGGCAAACAGCTCATCGAGCTGGCGCCTTCAGACCTGCGCACACCGGAGCTGACGGCGCGCTGGGAAGCCGATCTGGAGAGAATCGCCCGCGGACAGGGCAAAGCCGATCCGTTCCTGAAGAGCATTCGCGACATGGCCCGCGAGCTCGTCTCCGGCGTCAAGAACAGCGAGGCCACTTACGTACCGCACAACGTCTCGGCCAGCCACTGTCCGGACTGCGGCACGCGAATGCTGGAGAAGAAGACGAAGCGCGGCACGCTGCTTACTTGCCCCAACGAAGACTGCGGCTATCGACGCTCCGGCGAGCAGCAGCTCTCGAACCGGCGCTGTCCTCAATGCCATAAGAAAATGGTGCTTAAGGAAGGCAAAGCGGGCAAATACGTGCAGTGTCTGCCGTGCGGCTTGACGGAGACGTTGAACAAAGACAGCACGCACATGAACAAGCGCGAACAGCAGCGGCTCGTCAGTCAATTCTCCAAGCAGCAGGAGCCCCTCGGCACGAGCCTCGGCGACTTGCTGAAAGCGGCAATGGAAAAGAAAAAAGACTAAACCGGCTTGGCCCGAACCTGGTACCGCGTTCCTCTGCGCGGGCTCGGTTCGGGCCATCGCTATTTGCGAGCCTTCCCGCCCCTTAGCGGCCTGCCCCACCGTTATTTCCGCATAACCTCCAAATTCCGGCTCCATAACGGCCTCCTGCACCCTTATTCTCGCAGAACCTTGACCCTTATTCGCCTTCATGCTACGTTATTGATAATAATTCTCAATAACTTATTGCCCGAAAGGACGATGACGGTGCCAGACCTCCTCTCGCACGATTTGCAGCCCCTCCATGAGCTTGACTCCCTCTGGGTCAAGCTGACCGGCGCGGAATGGATTCCCCGCGGACGAATCGAGCCGCAGCTCGTCGATTCGCATGCGCTCCTGGTCATCAAGCAAGGCAAGGGGCGCCTGACGATCGACCTGCAAGAGTGCAGGGTGGACGCCGATATCTCCTACCTCGTCTCTCCGGGACAGACGATCGCCGTCTATCCGGAAGGCGACGATCCGTTCTCACTCTATTTGATCCGGTTCCGCGTCAAGCGCGAGGACGGTTCGGAGGCCAATCTTCCCGCAAGCGGAAAGCTGCCACCTCCTCCGCACGCCGAAGCCGGGACAAGCGGCGAAGCGCTGCACCAGCACTGGACGGAAGGCGGTCCGCTGGAGCGTCTCCGCGCACAAGCCGTCCTGCAGGAGTGGCTTTACTGGATTCTGAAGCCGATTCCGCGAACGTCGGCGGCCAATTCCCGGGCGGCATTGGAACGAACCAAAGCCTATATCGACAGCCATTATCATGAAAATCTGACGCTTGAGCAGTTGGCGCGAATCGCCGAGCTCAGCCCCAAATATTACGCAGATCTGTTCAAGAAGACGTACGGTCTCAGCACCATCGATTACGTGACCGAAGCGCGCCTGAACCATGCCAAGCGATTGATCGCGCAGTCGGACATGAAGCTGAGCGACATCGCCCATCAAGTCGGCTACAACGACGAATTCTACTTCAGCCGCAAGTTCAAGCAGGCGACCGGCTTGACGCCGTCCGCTTACGCGAAGAACCGCCGAAGCAAAGTCGCGGCCTACATGTCTCCGGTCGCCGGGCACTTGCTGGCGCTTAACCTGATGCCGTACGCCGCTCCTCTTCATCCGAAGTGGACGCCTTACTATTACAATGTCTACCGGACGGACATCCCGCTCCATCTCAGCGCCTATCGTTTTAACGAAGACTGGGAAGCCAACATCGCCGCATTGACGGATACCCGTCCAGACGCGATCATCACGCTCGATTACTTGCATCAGGGAGAAAGGGAACGGCTCGAAGCGATCGGCCCGCTGCTCGTTATCCCGTCCAAGGAGGTCGACTGGCGCCAGCAATTGCGGATGATCGCCCGCTTCGTGAACGCCGACGGAGACGCGGAGACTTGGCTGACGCAATTCGAACGCAGGCTCAAGCTTATTCGGGAGAGTGTTCGCCGCGAGCTTAGCGACGAGTCGATTCTCCCGATCAGCTTCTTCAAAGGCCAATTCTTCTACTGCCCCACCCGCGGCATGACGGAGGTCGTGCGACAGGAGCTGCGGTTAAATCTTCTCGGTCCCTTCGAGGAAGCCCGATACAACACGCCGATCGCAGCCGACAAAATCGCGGAGCTGGATGCCGACCGAATTCTGCTGAACGTCTGCCAAGAGCCCGAGACGCTGGCCGAATGGCGAATCCGTCAGGCTTCTTCCCTGTGGCAGGATCTGAAGGCAGTCCGCAGAAACAAAGTATACAATCTCCCCTCCGATCCGTGGCGGGAATACTCCGCCCATGCCGCGGGACGAATGACGGAAGATCTGGCGCGGCGCCTATGCGGAGATCGTCCAGATTAAATCCGGAGATTATCCATGTTCATCGGCTTGTTTTCCGTTTATAATCCTTTAATGAGAATGATTATCATTACTGATCAAAGAAACGGAGAGTGTTGAGGTTATGTTTAAGAAATTAACCGCGCTGGTTATGGCTTGCGCGCTTGTATTCGGTCTGACGTCCGTCGCTGGCGCGGCACCGGCGGCGAATTCGAAGAGAGAGATTACGTATAAGGGCCAAGTCTACACCGTACCGGTCAAAACGGACAAAATCGTCATCGTAGGCGCATTGGAAGCGATGGAAGACGCGCTGGTCCTGAACTTCAAGCCGCTTGGCGCGCCGACCACCGGCGGCAAATTCCCGGCCCTGTTCTCCCGGATTACGAAAGGCGTTCAAGGCATCGGCGAGAAAACGCAGCCTAACCTGGAAACGATCCTGAAGCTGAAGCCGGACGTTATCCTCACCAGCACGAAATTCCCGGCCGAGACGAACGAGAAGCTGAGCAAAATCGCCGTGACGATTCCCGTCTCGCACATCTCGACCGACTGGGTCAACAACTTGAAGCTGCTCGGCGATCTGATCGGCAACAAGAACGCGGCTACGCAAGCCGTTCTGCAGTATCAGAGAGAATTGGCATTGGTCAAAAAGACGCTCGCTCCGAAATTCGAAGACAAGACGGTTTTGGCGATCCGCATCCGCGCGGGAAATCTGTTCATCTATCCGAAGGACGTTTTCTTCAACCCGTCCCTGTACAGAGATTTGGGCGCATCCGTGCCGAAGGAAGTTGCCGCGGCGAAAGCTCAGCAGAACATCTCGCTGGAGAAGTTCGCGGAGATCAACCCGGACTACCTGTTCGTCCAGTTCTCTCCGGAAGAGAACGCGGATCAGCCTAAGGCGCTCGAAGAGCTGCAAAAAAATCCGATCTGGAAGAGCCTTAAAGCGGTCAAAAACGGCCACGTCTACGTCAACATCGTCGATCCGCTCGCTCAAGGCGGCACGGCTTACAGCAAAATTTCTTTCCTTCAAGCTTTGAAGCAAACCAAGCTCTATAAAGACAAGTGAGAAGATAAGCATGAAATTCAAAGCCACTCTGCCGGTTCTGCTGCTCGCATTGTCTCCGATCGCCATCGTGATCGCGTTGACGCTGTCCGTCGTGTACGGATCTAAGGCCATCCCGTTAGATACGATCCGCGACGCCTTGCTGCACTTCGATCCGGACAATGTAGATCATCAGATCGTCAGACACTCCCGGCTGCCCAGAGCGGCCGGGGCTCTCTTGATCGGAGCCTTTCTGGCCGTATCCGGAGCGCTTATGCAGGGGATGACAAGGAACTACCTTGCATCCCCTTCTATATTGGGCGTGACCGACGGCTCGATGTTCGCCATCACCGTCTGCATGGTCGTCGTCCCCAACGCCCCGATGCTCACGATGATTTTCTACTCGCTGATGGGCTCGGCGTTCAGCGTAGCCGTCGTCTTCGGGTTGGCCGCATCCGTGTTCACCCGGCTCTCGCCGGTCTCTTTGGCCATTCTGGGCACGGTCATCGGCACCTTCTTAAGCAGCGTAGCGGCCGCGGTAGGGATGTATTTTCAAGTGTCCCAGAACGTGAGCTTCTGGTACAACGCGCGCTTGCACCAACTGGAACCGGATATGATCAAGCTGGCGATTCCGTTCGCCGTCGTCGGCCTGCTGCTCGCCATGCTGGTCGCCAAGTCGGTTACGATGCTCTCCCTGGGCGAGGATGTCTCCGCCGGCTTGGGCGTGAAGACGACCGCGGTCAAGCTGATGACGATGCTCAGCGTCGTGCTGCTGACGGGGATTGCCGTCGCTCTTGCGGGAAGGATCGGATTTGTCGGCCTGCTGGTGCCGCATATCGTCCGCATGCTCGCCCGCGTCGTCGACTACCGCTGGATCGTGCCGCTGTCCGCGGCGTTCGGAGGACTGTTCCTCGTCTTGTGCGACGTCGGCAGCCGCTTCCTGAATTATCCGTTCGAGATGCCGATCGGAGTCGTTACAGCCATCTTCGGCGTGCCCTTCTTCCTCTACCTGATCCGAACGAAGGGAGGCGGGATGCGTGCTCGCAAAAATTAAAGGAGCCTTCGCCCTCCTGCTTCTCGTCGGCACAGGGATGATCGCCGCGATGGTGTATGTCAGTCTTACGAACGGAGAATTCGACATTACGGTCAAGGACATCGTTCGCACCTTGCTGCGCATCGATCAGAATCGCGACCACGATCTCGTCATCTTCGAGTTTCGTCTGCCGCGCATCGTCATCGCCGTGCTGGTCGGCATGGGACTTGGCGTCGCGGGAGCGGTGATTCAGGGCGTGACACGCAACGGCCTGGCCGACCCGGGAATGCTCGGCATTAACGCCGGTGCGGGCGTCGCAATCGTCATTTTCCTGTACTTCTACCAGGGACAAATCCGCGAAGTCACCTGGCTGTCCGTCATGGCCATGCCGCTGTTCGGCTTGTTCGGGGGAATCCTCGCGGCGCTGCTGATCTACCTGTTCGCTTGGAAGCACGGCCGGCTGGAGCCTCAGCGGCTGCTGCTGACCGGCCTTGCGATCGCTTCCGGTCTTAGCGCGATCTCGCTGTTCCTGACGCTGCGCATGAACTCCCAGGACTTCGAGATGGTCGCCGTGTGGACGTCCGGAAGCATCTACAACGCCAACTGGAAATATATCGTGTCCATTCTGCCCTGGTTTGCGGTGCTGATGCCCGTCATCTACGCCAGATCGCATACGCTGAACCTGCTTCAACTGGACGACGACAGCGTTCGCAGCGTCGGCGTCCGGCTGGAGAGGCAGAAAGCGATTCTGCTGCTGAGCGGGATCGGAATCGTCAGCGCTTGCGTATCGGTGGCCGGCGGCATCGGCTTCATCGGACTGATTGCGCCGCATATCGCCAAGCGGCTGGTCGGCAGCGCCCATCAGCGCATCTTGCCGATCTGCGCCATCATCGGCGCGCTGCTGGTGCTGACCGCGGACTTCATCGGCAAGACGGTCTTCAGCCCGGTCGAGCTGCCCGCGGGCATCATCGTCGCCATTCTCGGCGTGCCGAGCTTCGTCTATTTGCTGTATCGCCGGAAAGGAAGAATGTAAGCCATGCACATCGAAGAGAGACTTATGCGGTCGGAGGACGGCAGTCGGACGTATCGGATCCGGATCGCCAGACCGACGCAGCCTCCTCCGCCTACGGGCTATCCCGTCCTCTACGTTCTCGACGCCAATGCCGTATTCGGTACGGCCGCGGAAGCCGTGAACGTCCAGGGCCGCCGCTCCGACAAGACCGGGGTGGCTCCTGCGCTCGTCGTAGGGATCGGTTATTCTTCGGAGGAGCCGTTTCCTCCCGACCGGCACTACGACTTCACCCTGGACAGCGATCCGGCGGTGCTGCCCTCCCACCCGCGAGGCGAACAATGGCCGCCCCAGGGAGGAGCCCGGCAATTCCTGCGCTTTCTGGAGCGCTGTCTGAAGCCGGAAATCGCGCGGAGCTATGCCGTGGACGCTGCCAGGCAGACGCTGTTCGGACATTCGCTCGGGGGACTGTTTACGCTGTACGCGTTGTTCGCTTCCCCGGGCGCCTTCCGCACATACATAGCGGGAAGCCCGTCGATTCATTGGAACAAGAGCTCCCTTCTCGCGGAGGAAGCGGCTTTCGCCGCCAGAGGCAAAGCGGATGAGGAGCTCAGGCTGCTGATCGCCGTCGGATCGCTGGAGGAAAACCACAAGAGCAGGATGGTCGATCACGCCAGAGAGCTTAGCGAACGGCTAGCCGCTCTGAATCGGCCGGGGCTGCGGGTGGAGTACCGCTCGTTCGAGGACGACAACCACGTCTCCCTGCTGCCTGGTCTCATCAGCCGAGCCATTCGCTTCGCGGCGGTATGAATCGGCAAGGGCCTTGTCCCTGACAAGCTTCTCGGGCTTGTCGGGCAAGGCCCTTTTTTGCGTGCCGGCTACCCTCACACAATTCAAACGATTAGTCGTGAATTTCACTAACACTTCTCTCTTATAATGTGAGCTAACTTAACCGACTCGCGAGGTGTTTCTTCTTGATTAAATGGCTCAAACGCAAAAGCCTGCTGTTCACCAGCTCCGTCGTATTGTCCGTGCTGTTCCTGATCGTGATCGGGGTGATGGTCGCCGTGCTGTACAACGCCCAGAAAGGGGACGCGTACCGGCAATTCCAACTGATCGGGGACAAGCTGCGCATGCAGGCCCAGGCCAATTCCAATCTGATCTCAGCCGCCGCCGATGCTTTGAATGCCGGGGAAGAACCGCCTGCGAACGAGATGTCCATCTTGAAACGATTGCTCGACCCCATGACCGACGACGATCTGATGACCAACTCCTACTACATTTCTGCCGTGGCCGAGACGAAGAACGATCAGACCGTTATGCGCAACATTCAGGTCAGCGAGTCTCTCAGTTCGGCGGGAAGCGGCGCCGGCATGGAGTTCGTGCCTCCCGAAGTATTGCTTGACGCCTTCAACCTCGCCCTCGAAGGAAAGGCGCATCTTACTCCCACCTACGAAGACGAATACGGCATGTGGATCACCTACGCGGCGCCGATCTTGGATGAACAAGGACAGCCGGTCGCCATGTTCGGGATCGACTACGATTACGACAAGGTGCAAGAGCAGATGGTGGCGCTTCTCCGGGAAGCGATCCTCTTGGGGGTCATTGCCGCCCTGGCCGCGATCGCGCTGGTCGTCTACCTCGTGCGCCAAATCGTTCGCCCGCTGCGCGTGCTGGCCTTAACGGCCAACGAAGCGGCGCAAGGCAATTTGACCGTCTCCGTCCCTGTCACGACAGGCAACGAGATCGGTCAAGCTTCCGCTTCCTTCAACGCGATGATCGGCAATCTGCGAGAGCTGGCGCTTCGGGTGCAGCGCAACTCCCGCGAAGTGTCCGCCTCTTCCGGGGACTTGAAGATGACGGCGCAGCAAACAGCCCAGGCGACCAACGAGATCACCTCGGCCATTCAGGACGTCTCCTCCGGCACGGAGACGCAGCTCGGCAGTTCCCAGGAATGCCAGCGCGCGATGACGGAGATGGCCGTCGGCATCCAGCGGATCGCCGAATCGTCCTCCGTCGTCTCCGACCTTGCGGCCCAGGCGTCCAACCAGGCTTCGGAAGGTGCCATAGTCGTCGAGCGAACGGTGCGCCAGATGCAGACGATCGAATCCCACGTGTTCACCGCCGCGGATTCGATGCGCGAGCTGAACGAGTTCAGCAGCAGAATCGGGGATATCCTCTCGCACATTGCCGAAGTAGCGAACCAGACCAACCTGCTTGCTCTTAACGCCTCCATCGAAGCTGCCCGCGCGGGAGAGCACGGCAAAGGGTTCAGCGTCGTCGCTGTCGAAATCCGCAAGCTGGCCGAGCGCTCCCGGGAGTCGTCCCAGGAGATCGCCGAGATTTTGCACACGATCGGCTCGCGCTCGGAAGAGGTCGCCGCTTCCTTGCAGACGTCCGCTGAAGAAGCCCGCGAAGGCACGCAGCTGGCGAACACGACGGGAGACACCTTCCGCCTCATTCTGTCCTCGTTCAAGGAAGTGTCCGAGCAAGTGCAGGAAGTATCCGCCGCATCCGAGCAGATGTCGGCCGGCAGCGAACAGATCGCCGCTTCCCTGGACGAGCTCGAACGGATCGCTCAATCTTCGTCGGCCCATGCGCAGCAAGTCGCGGCCGCTTCGGAGGAGCAGCTCGCGTCGATCGAAGAAGTCGCCAACGCCTCCGAGCAGCTTCGCGCGCTGTCGGCCGAGCTGGACGAAGCCGTCAGCCGTTTCAAGGTTTAACCGGTCCTGCTTGTGGCGGCCTACTGAGCCGTCCAGCCTCCGTCGACCAGAAGCAGCGTGCCCGTTACGAGATCCGACGCCGGGGAAGCCAGATAGACGACGGCCCCGGCGACGTCGGAGATCGTGCCGATCCGGCCCGCCGGTATGCGTGCCAGCACCTGCTCGCGGAATTCCGGCGTATCGAGCCGCTCTGCGGTGCCCGGCGTATAGATGAACGTTGGGCCGACCGCATTGACGCACACGCCCTTGCCCGACCACTCCAGCGCCAGCACCTTCGTCAACTGGTTGACTCCTCCCTTGGAAGCACAGTAGGCGACTCCGTCGGGAATGCCGACAACGCTGACCTGCGAGCTGACGTTGACGATCTTGCCGTAGCCTTGCTCCAGCATCATTCTCCCCGCCGCCTGACAGCAGAAAAAGACGCCTTTAAGGTTGACGTCGAGCATATCGTCCCAATACTCTTCGGTCACGTCCAGCGCCGCCATGCCCTCGCCCAGTCCGGCATTGTTGACGACGATATCGAGCCTGCCGAAATCCTGTGCAATCTGCTCAAACACGCTCCGAATAGCCGCCACGTTCCGCACGTCAAGCTCGTACGCTCTCGCTTCCCCTCCCGCCGCAGCAATCTCCTCCACCAACGTGTCCAACGACAACCTGCTCCGTGCCGCTACCGCCACTTTTGCGCCTGCCGCCGCCAACGCCTTCGCCAATCCGTAGCCGATCCCCTTGCTCGCCCCGGTCACGATCGCGACTTTACCTTGAATGCTGAAATCCGGTTTCATTGTAATCCGTCTCCCCTAATTCCGATTTTCATAGAACATCCGGCTCTCATTCATCCTAAATTCCCCATGAACGACTCTATTAAGAACATTTTAACCATGCATATAAAATATGGAAATGAAAACATGTTATGTTTGAGGAAAAAAGTGGATCAAGGTGAAATCTTGGAATCCCATATTGAAAATCAAACACGCTTCGTCGAAGATGTCGCCGTCATTCAAGCGTTCGAAGATGAACGATCCGCAACAAGAGAACTGGTTCGCTCGAAGGACGATGTTCTTGTCTACCACACGGAAAAAGAACAAATCGAAATTAAGCCGTTATTTGGCTTCAGAGACGCCCGGACTACCGCTCGCAAAACTCCTGATACTGGCTAGGCGTGCAGTTAGCGTATTTCTTGAAGATGCTGATGAAATATTTGTAGTCGCTGAAGCCGCAGTCCTGCGCAATTGTGTACACTTTGCCATCGCCGGCCTTGAGCATCTCCATCGCTTTGTGGATGCGGTAGCGGTTCAGGAAATCGTTAAACGTATAGCTCGTCTCCGCCTTGAACTTCTGGTTGAGATACGACGCGCTGATGCCGAGCAGATTGACGAGATGGTGGATGCTGATTTTGCGATGGTAGTTCTCCTGCACGTACTCGATCATCTTCGCGACATGCTTGGACGTCTTCAGCTTGTCGTCCGGCAGCGCGACGGCCGGGAGCTCGTCCTCCGCTTCCTCGGAGCGGCTGGCGATCTTCTCGTACTTCAGCATCAGCTCGACCTTGCTCTTGGCCGATTCGAGCGCCTTGATCAACTGCTCCTCCTCCAGCGGCTTCACCAGAAAATCGCTCACCCCCAGATGAAGAGCCTGCTTCGCCAGATGGAACTCGTTGTACCCGGAAATGATAATGCTGCTGAACGTATGCAGCTTCTGCCCCTGCTCGATCATCGCGATCCCGTCCATAATCGGCATATTGATGTCGGTCAGCACGATGTCGGGCCGAAGCTCGCGAATTTTCTCCAACCCTTCCTCCCCGTTGCACGCCTCCCCGACGACGACGCAATCGATCTCCAGCCAATCGATGCTGTACTTGATGCCGTTGCGGATCATATCCTCGTCCTCCGCCAGCAGAACCTTATACATGCCCCTCGCCCTCCTCATATGGAATGGTCAGCGTGACCTTCGTTCCGCACCCCGGCCTGCTCTCGATCCGAATGCCGTACTCCTCCCCGTAGAGCAGCACGAGACGCCGATGAACGTTGTACAATCCGATATGCTCCGTCGTATTTTCCGGGCTTGTCAGAATCCGGTTCACCTGCTCCAGCCGCTCCTGCGTCATCCCTTGGCCGTCGTCGGCGACTTCCAGCATCAGCTTGCCGTCGGCCGCGAACACGAGAATGTCGATATGCAGACTGCTCTGGTTGCGGTAGCCGTACTTGACGGAGTTCTCGATAACCGCCTGGAGAATCAGCTTCGGCACGTACAAATTACCGGCTTCCCCGTTGACCTGAATCGTATATTTCAACCGCTCGTTAAACCGAATCTGCTGCAGCTTCAAGTAATCCCGCACGTAGCCCAAGTCGTCCTCCAGCTTCACGCTCCGCTCGTGCCCGACGCTGTACCGCAGCAGACGGGAGAGCAGCATGACGATCTCCTGCGCCTTGCCCGCATCGGCCTTGATCGCATAACGCAAAGTTTCCAGCACGTTGAAAATAAAATGAGGATGAAACTGCGACTGAAGCTGCTTGATCTCGACCAGATTGCTGATGCGGGACAGCTCTTGATTTTTGTCCATCAGCTCCCGCAAGCGGTCCAGCATATAGTTGTACTTCTCGCCCAGCGTCTGAAACTCGTCGCCCGTCCGGATGTCGACGTATTCGTTCAGATTTCCCACCCGCAGGTGACGGAAAGCCTTCACGAGCTTGTCGATCGACTCCGCGTTGCGGGACGACATTTTCTGTGCGAGAAAATGAATGACGATCCACAGCAGCAGGCTGGCGGCGACCACGAAGATCGACAGCGTGATCACCGTATCGCGGCCCGACTCCAGAGAGTTCAGCGCGTGCACCTTGATCGGCGTTCCGGGAATTTCCCGCGTGTGCATGCCGTATTCTCCGCCGTTCAGCAGCACCTTCCCGCTTCCTTCCGCGCCGGGCTGGAACTTGTTCAGAATACCCTTGGTAATATTGCTCGTCGTGGCGACGATCGTGTTGTGCTCGGCGGTGACGACGGCCACTTCATTGTTGCGGAGGAAAATAAGCTTCTGCAAATCCGTCTCGAACAGCTGATACACAAGATAGCCGAGCGTTCTCCCTTCATCCACAATGGCCTTGCCGAACGTATAGCTCGTGACCCGGTCGTGCGAATAGCGAAAACCGTTCGTCTCCGCGAGCAGCGCGTCGGGCTTGACCGAGATGCGATGCAGCAGGTTGCCGAACGCCTGGTCGGAGTTAAGCGCGTCCGGAGGCGCGGAAGACGCCAGAAACACGCCGTCCACGCTTACGATATGCAAGATGCTCTTCACCTTCTGGCGGCTGTTGAACTCGTAAAATTCCGCGTACACCTTCTCGCTGCCCAGCTTCGTGCGCACGTAGTCGAGCACCGCCGGGGATTCCGCCATTCTCAGCGTCTCCCGCTCGTATTGCCGGTACACCTCTCCGATCGACTCGGCCATCGTCTGCGTCGCTTGCGCGGAACGCTGCTCCACCGCCATTCTGCCGTTCACGATCGTAAACGCGAAAAACAACGCGATCAGAATCCCGAACGGAATGAGCGTATACAGCCGGAACAGCCTGCGGGTCGATTCCTGAAAATTGCGCTTTTTCTCTTGCCCCATGACGACTCCCCCATCCAGGCGCTCGCGCGAAAATGCCAAAACAAGTCGGCCCCGGAGTTCGCCCAAGTACCGACTTGCTTTTGTGAAATTCAATTATAGCGTAAATTCCTTCTTCCCGGTCATTCGCAGGAACACGAGCAGCGAGACGACCGTGATCGCGGTCAGAATCGAGGACAGCGCCGCTGCCACCCCGTAGTTGCCCCGCACGACCTCGGTGTAAATCGCCACCGTCATCGTGCGCGTGCCGCCGGTGTAGAGGATGATCGACGTACTGAGCTCCGTAATGATCGTCACCCAGCTCAGGATCGCCCCCGACACGACGCCGGCGAGCATCATCGGCAGCGTGATCTTGAAGAACGTCTTCATCTGGGACGCGCCCAGACTGATCGCCGCCTCCTCGATGCCGCCGCTGATCTGGTGCAGAATCGCCGCGCTTGATCGAATCGTGTACGGCAGCCTCCGAATGACGAACGCGATGACCATGATGGCCGCCGTGCCGCTCAGAATAAGAGGTTTGTCGTTAAACGTGACCAGCAGGGCGATGCCCAGAATCGAGCCGGGCACGATGTAAGGGAACATCGTGAACGTATCCAGCGTATTCGTCAGGGCGTTCCGTCTGCGAACCGTCACGTAAGCGATCAGCACCGCCATCAAAATGATGATGACAATGGCGGTAATCGCCAGCATGAACGTATTGGTAATGACATCGCCGATGTTGTCGAACGCTTGCCGGTAGCTGTCGAGCGAGTAGCCCGGGACGAAAATCCGTCCCGACGTCTTCTGGAACGACGTGTACATGACGTAGAGCTGCGGCATAAGGGCAAGCAGCGTATACAGATAGATGACAATATGGGCGGCGATGTTGCCGATCCCTTTTTTCTTCTTCGCCTCGATCGGATTGAGCGCGCTCATCGTATACGATTTGCGGTTCGCCACGAACTTCTGCAGCAGGAACACCGCGGTGGCGAACAGCACGACGATGACGCTGATCGCGGCGGCGAAGCCGTCGTCCCCTCCGACTTCGCTGATGAATTCGGTGAAGATGAGCACCGGCACCGTCTTGTAGCCTTCACCGATCAGCATCGGCGTACCGAAGTCCGCGAGCGAGCGCATGAAGACGAGCAGGCCGCCCGCCAGCAGAGTCGGCGTAATGAGAGGCAGCAGCACCTTTCTCATTTTGGCGAAGCCTTTGTAGCCCATGCTTTCCGCCGCTTCCATCAGCGACTGGTCCACATTCTTGAGCGCGCCGGAGACGTACATGAAGATCAGCGGCACCATCTGGAGCGTCAAGACGAGCAGAATACCGGTGAATCCGTATATGTCAGGCATCGCAATCCCGAGCGTATCCTTGAAAAACCGGGTAATGACGCCGTTTCTCCCCAGCAGCAGAATCCAAGAGTAAGCGCCGATGAACGGAGCCGACATGGACGAAATCAGAATCAGAATTTGAATCGCGGAGCTTCCTTTGATTTTCACGGTGGACATAATATACGCCAGAGGCGTCGCGATCAGCGCCGCCAGCAGCGTGACGCAGACCGTTACCTTCATACTGTTCCACAAAGCGTTCAAATAATAAGGCTTGCTGAAAAATTTAGTAAAATAGGCCAGCGACAGTTCTCCCGTATTGCCGTCGTAGAAGCTCTTGAACAGCATCGTGAACAAGGGCAGCGCCAGAAACAAAATATAGAAGACGAAAATGATCAGGGAGAGGTTGGTCCAGACGTCGAATCTTTTGCGCGCTTGGATCATGGGCGTCCGCTCCCCGTGTAGTTCGTTTCTCCGCGGGCGTCGTAAATGTTGATTTTATCCTTCTTTACTTTCAGATGGATGATCTGGTTCGGCTCCAGCGGCCGTGCGGTCGTCGATTCCTGGGTAATCTCCACGCTCTGCCCCGAATCCAGCGAGACGAAATAATGCGTCATCTGGCCGAGGAATACACTGTGCACGATTTTCGCCCGGATACCCGTTCCGTCCTCGCTGATGACGAACTCCTCCGGACGGATCGATACCTTCACCGCCAGCAGCGGCTTATTCGCATCCTCCTCGGGAATGCTCAAGCGGTCGACAGGCTCCTGGTAGCCGCCTTCTCCGAAACGCAGCATGCGCGTTCCCTGGTTGCTCGTCAGCGCCGCTTCCAGCACGTTCGTGCGGCCGATGAACGTCGCGACGAACAGATTGGCCGGGCGCTGGTAAATTTCTTGAGGCGTGCCCAAGTGCTGAATGACGCCGGACTTCATGACCGCGATCCGGTCGGAGACGGCCATCGCTTCCTCCTGGTCGTGGGTCACGTAGACGGTTGTAATGCCAACGTCCCGCTGCAATTCCTTGATCGCGTTGCGCATATCGACGCGCAGCTTGGCGTCCAGGTTGGACAGCGGCTCGTCCATGAGCAGCACGTCCGGCCGAATGACGATCGCCCGGGCCAGGGCGACGCGCTGCTGCTGACCGCCGGACAGGTTCTTCGGCATCCGATCCTTGTATTGTTCGATCTGGACGACCTTCAGGATGTCCTCGACCTTGGCGGCAATGTCCGGCTTGGCCAGCTTGCGGTTCTGCAAGCCGAACGCGATGTTGCCCGTGACCGACAGATGCGGGAAGATCGCGTAGTTCTGGAACACCATGCCGATGTTCCGCTTGCCCGGCTCCACGTTGTTGATTGTCTTCTCGTTGAACTTGATCGTGCCGCCTTCGATGCTGTTGAAACCTGCGATCATGCGCAGCAGCGTCGTTTTTCCGCAGCCCGAGGGACCGAGAAGGGTGAAAAATTCACCCTTCTTGATCTCCAGGGACAACTCCGGAATAACGGTCGAATCTCCGTATTTTTTGACCAGATCCTGAATGGATATCGTCACGCTCATCTCGTTGTCACCCGCTTTTTTATCCAGAATGGCGGCCTTATTGCAGGCTCGCGAACAAGTCGGTGTATTTCTCGACGATCTTCGATTTATTTTCGCTGACGTACTTCGTGTCCTCGTCGATCATATTGATTTCGCTGTACGGCGTCATGTAGTCGCCGAGCTGCGCGTCCTTGCGAAGCGGGCGGTTCGTAAGCTGGCTGCCGAACGCGTCCTGCGCTTCCTTCGAGAGGATGAAGTCGATGAACTTCTTGGCGTTCTCCAGATGAGGGGCGCCCTTGATGATGCCCGAGCCGGCGTCGAGGAATACGGCGCCTTCCTTCGGATAGACAACCTTGACCGGAGCGCCGTTGCGCACGTAAGTGCTGGCCGGATCTTCGTACGTCAAGCCGACGACGTATTCTCCGTCCGCGACGCTCTTGTGGACCGCGCCGGAGCCGCTGGCGATTTTGCCATTCAGATTCTGGATCAGCTCGCCGACATAGTTCCAGCCTGCTTCGCTCTCATAATCGCCGCCAATCGCCTTCAGCATGTTCGTCAATTGGGCGAAAGCGGAGCTGGAGCTGGCCGGATCGGCCGAGGCGATCTTGCCCTTCAGCGCCGGGTTCAGCAGATCGGCGTAGCTCTCGATCTTAATGTCGCCGACCAGGTTCGTATTGACGAGCAGCACGCTTCCGTCCCCGATGTACGGTGTCGCGAATCCACTCGTATTGCGGTGCCCCTCCAGCAGAAACTCGTCGTTGGGCGATACGTACGGCTCGTACAGATCTTTGTTGCTCAGGTAACCTGCCATCGAGCCTCCGAACATAATGTCCGCGTAAGGGTTCGATTTTTCGGACTGAATACGCTTTAAAATTTCCCCGGTTCCGGCGGTGACCAGCTCGACCGTAATTCCCGTCTGCTTCTCGAACATCGGGATGATCGTCTTGACGATTTCTTCGCTGTTCGGGCTGTAGATGACCAGCTTGTTTTCCTTCGAAGATTTCGAACCGCCGCCGCACGCGCTGAGCGCCGCCGCGAACACCGTGCATACCAGCAATAAGATAGAAAGCCTTCTCATTTTGTATTCACTCCAGTAGTGGATTTAATTTTGAATGCCCTTTCATTGTATCGGGCCTATTCGATTTAAATAATCCTACGATCCGAGAACATCGTCTAAAATTCGCAACCGAATTGGAAGAAAACGCCTGCATTAGGCGGCCTTCCGCACTCCCCCATGTTGTCAGGATAAGCCGCCGGTTCCGGGCGTATGCCGCCAAGGCACTTTGTTGGCCTTGAGGCCTTTCCGCTGGTTCCGGGCGTATGCTGCCAAGGCACTTTGTTGGCCTTGAGGCCTCTCCGCCGGTTCCAGGCGCACGCCGTCAAGGCACTTTGTTGGCCTTGAGGCCTTTCCGCCGGTTCCGGGCGCACGCCGTCAAGGCACTTTGTTGGCCTTGAGGCCTCTCCATCGGTTCCAGGCGCATGCCGCCAAGGCACTTTGTTGGCCTTGAGGCCTCTCCGCCGGTTCCGGGCGCACGCCGCCAAGGCACTTTGTTGGCCTTGAGGCCTCTCCATCGGTTCCGAGCGCATGCCGCCAAGGCACTTTGTTGGCCTTGAGGCCTTTCCATCGGTTCCGGGCGTATGCCGCCAAGGCACTTTGTTGGCCTTGAGGCCTCTCCATCGGTTCCGGGCGCACGCCGCCAAGGCACTTTGTGGGCCTTGGGACTCCCGGCGCTTAACCTGACAATATTGGCACCCCCACTCTTGGAAAAGGGAAAAGTGTCGTTCGGTTTCCGGTCATGCAAAGAAGCCATCTCCGTGAAAGAGATGGCTTCTTCTTTGGGCGTGACGATTTGATTTGGGAATGCTTCTCTGCGTCATGCCGTCAGACTAGGGGGCCGGTTAGAGCGACGGGACAGCCACCATTGCGCGAAGATCAGATTCGGCACCCAGCATAGCCAGGCAATCACGCGATAATAGTCGTTAAAGGCCTCGAACCCGAATAATACGATGGAGAGCGGCAAGTAAATTCTCAGCGTTACGGCGGCCAGCGTCAGCGCGTAATTCAGCGTCATCCATCTGCGGTGGGATGCCCGATCTCGCCCGACAACGATTGCTCGAACTCCTCTGCCCAACGTGTACAGCCAAGCCAATGACAGCAGCAGGAAACCCGCGCTGGAGACCCAGCCTCCCGTAGCGTAGAAAGACAAATAAACGCCTGACAAACCGGATAAGATCACGGCGCCGGCATATACGCGTCCGACCGCTTGGTGCAGCCTCACGGACTTGGCGCGAAGCTTGGGGACGAATTGCACCCATCCGATGCAGATGGCGGCGATCCCCGAAGCGATATGCACGTAAAGCACGGCATACCAGAAGTCGCTAAGGGAGATAGACCTTAGCTTATCCTGCACGAATGCCGATAAGTTAGCTCCGAAGTAAAAATACTGAATCGCCAAATACGCGCTTAAACAAACGGCAAGAAAAGCAATCGCGAACAACCCTTTGCCGGCTCTCCTCGTTTTCGACATTTCGGCCCCTCCTCGGAAGAACGAACATCCGTCCCTCCCGTTTGAACCGATTTTACTTCATTTTCCACATCAGGAAATCCGTCTCCGGTTGCACGACCGACTGGACTTGAAACCAGGACGTCCCTCCTTCCGAAGGACTTAATCCGCATAACGATTACGTCCCGCTCCGAAGCCCGCCACCGCCATGACGACTGAGGAACCGACCATCGCGAGGATGGGGCCAGTCCACGAAGAGGAAGCATCGTGCAGCATGCCCAGGCAGATCGGCCCGAGGGCCGCGAGCGCGTAGCCGACCGATTGGGCCATGCCCGACAGCGCGGCCGCTTGCGTCGCGTTCCTGGCCCGCACCGCAATGAACATGAGCGCCAGACTGATGCTCATCCCCTGCCCCACGCCGATCAGCACGACCGATGCGGTCAGCGCCGCGGAATGGCCGGAGAGCAGGCCCGCATACCCGGTCAGACTGATCAAGGCGCCCAAGGCGGCTACAAGCTTCTGGTCCTTGAGCTTCTCCGCGATCATCGGAATCAGAAAATTAAACGGAATCCCGGAAAGCTGCATCAAGCTGAGCATGAACCCGGCATTCTCGGGAGACCATCCCTTGCTCAGCAAAATATCCGGCAGCCAGGCCACGCAGACGTAAAAGTTGAACGACTGAAATCCCATGAAGAGCGTAATCTGCCACGCAAGTCCGGATTTCCAGACGTTCGAGCTCCGGCTGGTACGCGACTCGGCGTGGATTCCCGAGGTCGCAGCCGACCCGGACGAACGCGAACGAATCGCTTGAGGCAGCCAGATGAGCAGGCCGGCTGCAGACATCGCCGCCCACACGAGCAGCGCGTTGCGCCAACCCCACCCGGCCCCTTCCGCAAGCGGAACGCTGACGCTGGCCGCGAACGCCGCGAACAGCGTCATCGTCATGCTGTACAGCCCGGTCATCAGACCGACCCGGTCTGCGAAGTTTTTCTTGACGATGCTGGGAAGAAGCACGTTGCTTACCGCGATCGCGACGCCCACGCCCGCTGTACCTATGAACAACAGCGGCACGGAATCGATGACGCGGGAAGCGATGCCGATCGTCATCAGCAGCAAGCTGGCTGCGAGCGTCCGCTCCGTACCGAACCTTCGCGCGATAGCCGGAGTAATGGGGGACAGCAGCGCAAAGCCGATTAACGGAATCGTAGTCATCCAGCCCATCGCCCCGTTGGACAAGCCCGTCTCGTCCCGAATAAAGCCGATCAGCGGTCCGACGGAAGAGATCGCCGCTCTCATATTCGCTCCTGCCAGTATAATTCCAAGCAATATCCATATTCGACCGGACATCGCCGACGAACGTTCAATCGTCAATTGTGAGCCCATGTTTCTCGCACTCCTTGCCGTCTGCCCAAAATGATCCTTTCATCATAGCATGGATTCTGCGCACGAAAAAATCTTCTGCCGATGGGATGCACCCCAAGCCCGCAATCGGCACCACCCGCCTCCAGCGCTTCCCGAACGCCGTCTATGGCCGCACTCATCATCGCCAGCTCCCGGCGCGCCGTCGTCGTGAAATAAAAATTCAGAGACACAAGAAGAAAACATCATTCCTATGGATATACTGTATAATAATAGAGACATTTGAGAGAGTCTCGCATACTCGCATATTCGCTAACGAATGACATTGGAGATGGAGGGATCGTAAAGCATGAGCTTGAATTCTCATCCTGACTATGCCATCGAAGCCGACGGGCTGGTTAAAAAGTTCGGCGATCAGCGCGTCGTCGACGGAATCGCACTGCGGGTGCCGAGAGGTTCGATCTACGGTTTTCTGGGTCCGAACGGCGCGGGCAAAACAACGACAATTCGCATGCTGGCCACGCTGCTTCAGCCCGACGAGGGCTCCGCGAAGGTAATGGGCTACGACTTGGCCAAGGAGACGGATCAAGTCCGGCAGCGCATCAGTCTCACAGGACAGTTCGCCTCGGTGGACGAGGATCTGTCCGGCCGGGAGAACCTTATTCTGATCGCCCGGCTGGTCGGGTTCTCCCGGGCTGACGCGAAGACGAGAGCCGACGAACTGCTGAAGGCGTTCCATCTGGAGGAAGCGGCGCAGCGGCAAGTGAAGAAATATTCGGGAGGCATGCGGCGGAGAATCGATATCGCGGCCAGCATCGTGGCGGCGCCCGACCTGCTGTTCCTCGACGAGCCGACGACAGGACTCGATCCGCGAAGCCGCAATCAGGTGTGGGACATCATGCGCGCGCTTGTTCGCAACGGCACGACCGTATTCCTGACGACGCAGTACTTGGAGGAAGCGGACCAACTCGCCGACCGGATCGCCGTCATCGACCATGGCAGGCTGATCGCGGAAGGAACGAGCTCGGAGCTGAAGGCGCTCGTGGGCGCGGGCAGACTGACGGTTCATTTCCAGGCGGCCGACGATCTCGAACGGGCGGCGGTTATCCTTGGCTCACTGACGCAAGAGGCGTTCGAGAAGGATGAGCGGGCGCTGAAGCTGATCGTTCCGATCGCGGACCACAGCGCTGCGGCCGCGACGATCAGCCGATTCGTGACGGAGGACTTGCAGATCGCGGATTTCTCGATGGGACAGCCGAGCCTGGACGAAGTGTTCTTGACGCTGACGGGCAAGAAACCGGCTGCGCCAGAGGCGGAAGGGGAGGAATCGGAAGATGTACATCAAGCAGGATAGCTCGACCGATCTGCAGCGGGCTTTGACGCTGTCGCAGCGTCCGGGGCGGCCCGGAGCCCTCGGCGCTTCCCTGACCTTCGGATGGCGGGCGCTGCTGAAGATCAAGTACGTTCCCGAGCAGTTGTTCGACGTGACGGCCTTTCCGATCATGTTCCTGCTCATGTTTACGTATCTGTTCGGAGGCGCGATCTCGGGCTCTACCGGCGAGTATCTGGATTTCGTTCTGCCGGGCATTCTCGTCATGACCGTCTCGATGATCACGATGTACACGGGCATCGATCTGAACAAGGACATTCAGAAAGGCATATTCGACCGGTTTCGCACGCTGCCCTTCTGGCGTCCGGCGGCGCTCGTCGGGGCGCTGCTGGTAGACGCGGTTCGTTATTTGCTCGCTTCGACCATCATGATCGGACTCGGCTACATCCTCGGTTTCAGGCCCGCCGACGGCTTCGGAGGCCTGGTGCTCGGCGTTCTCGTGCTGCTCCTGTTCGCCTTCAGCCTGTCGTGGGTATGGACGTTCCTCAGTCTCATCGTCCGTTCCGAGAAAGCGCTGATGGGCATCAGCATGATGGTGCTGTTCCCGCTTACGTTCCTGAGCAGCGTCTTCGTCGACACTTCGACGATGCCCGGCTGGCTGCAGAGCCTGGTTGATGTCAACCCGGTCACGCTCGTCGTGAACGCGGTGCGCGGTCTGGCCCACGGCGGCCTGGAGAGCGGGCTGCTTCCGATCATCTTCCTGCTCTCCGCGGCGTTCGTCGTCGTATTCGCTCCATTGACGATGTATTTTTATAACAATAAGAAATAACGCAGCAATAGACGGCAGAAGGCCATCTCCAAGTCACTTAAAATGACTTAGGGATGGCCTTCTGCCCGTTTGCCGACACTCATACCACTTAATATGCCAGACGCCGAATGCGGGGATCGGTGAAGATGTCGGACTCGTCGCGGCTCGTGCTGGAGAACTCCGATACGATCGCGCCCTCGTCCCCCGCCTGGAACCAATGGAGCGTATCAGGCGGAATCGTGTACTGCTCTCCCGGATTTAGCTCGATTTCGTGGAAAACAGTGTAATAAGCTTCGCTTCCCGCAGGCGGCCGGGCTTGCGGCTCAGATGCAGCCGGACCCTCCACATACAGCCAGACGCGGCCCGTCCGGCAGCGGAACGTCTCCTGCTTGCCGGGATTGTCCGGTCCGAGCGGCGGATGCCGATGCTCAGGGCAGGTTTGCCGAGGCAGCAGTACCAGATCCTTGGCGCAATAACGGTCCGTATTGACGTACGTAATCAGTTGAAGACCGCTGACCGCCAGCTCGCCCAGCCCCATGTCGGCGACTTCCACGTTCGCCTTCTCTTCCTCCGTCAGCACGATGCCTGCCTGCTCCAGCATGCTTATCGTGCGAAGCCGTGCCTCCTCGTGCTCGATGTGCGTCGTCATCTTCTACTCCTCCTTGCATAATCGACCGAACAGCAAGCTCAGAAACCTGTCGGCCTCGACATCGAGGCACACCTCCACCGAACTTCGGGGGTCGGACACCGCGACCGTCTGCCCCGTGCCTTCCCGGTGGTCGTAATCGATACGTACGTTCATCCGCCTCGTCGTCGCGAGCGTACCGTCGATCGCCAGCGCCATGGCTAGCGGATCGTGCATCGGGGTCGAAGCTTCTCCGATCCGCACCAGCCAGCGCTCCATGACGTCGGCCAGCGCCGCGTTGACCGGCTTGCCTGAGGCAATCAGCCTGCAGCAGTGCTCTCGGGTAATCCGCGCCTTGCTCGTCACGTCCAGGCCGACCATTACGATCGGCGCCCCCGAGCCGAAGACGACGGACGCCGCTTCCGGATCGCACTTGATGTTATGCTCGACCGGATACAGCTCTGCCCCGTTGTCCCCGAGACGGGTGACGCCGCCCATCAGAATGATCTGCTTCACCCTGTCGATAATACGAGGCTCGACGATGATGGCAGCGGCGATGTTCGTCAGCGGTCCGATGCAGACGAGCGTAATCTCGCCGGGGGCAGCCATGATCGAGCCGACGATGAAGGAGACCGCGCTTCCGGCATCCGCGGGCTGCGGGCCGCCGTCCAGCGCATCGCCTTCCCCCGCCTCGTCCTGCGTATCCGCATCGCTTGTCCAGCTGACGTTGCGGTTGCGCAGCAGCGTCTCCGACAGTCCGTTATAGATAGGAACCGGCGCGGCTCCCGCCAATTCGAACAAGCGGGCAACCCGTCTGGCGTGATAGTCAACGTCCGAATAGACGGTCGTGATGCCTTCGATGGCCAGCTCCGGGGAAGCCAGAGCAAGCGCAATCGCCGTCGCGTCGTCGGGATCTCCGCCGATGTCGGTGTCGATAATAATTCGCTTCTTTATTTCGTCCTTCACCTTGCATGCTCCTCCTTTTTCCCCGAATCCGCCGCCCCGGCTGTCGCTTCCTCGGCCAGACGAACGAACCGGCGAGCCATCCACAAGTTAAGCTCCCACAGATCGGCGACGGGCTGCTTAGTATAAGGCAGCGTCGGCATATATCCGGGCGGCCCGAATTCCGGCGTGAACGTCATCGTCGTCTCCCCCCGGTCAAGGTGCGCCGTCACGATCCGCTTCCACCAGCTTTCATGCGCGGCCAGCTCCTGCGCGTACTCCGAAGCGCGGGGATCGGCGACCTGCGGTCCTTCGCGGTGACCGACGCGGCCGTGAATGTGAATCGCGCGGGCGCAAGCCGCCGACAGGGCCGCCTCTTGATCCTCCAGCAGCGATTCGGTCACGCAGCACCAATGGCTGAAATCCGCCGTTAACCTTAGCCGGTCCGCCTCGTTCAGCAGCTCCGCCGTGTGCCAAGGCGTATAAAGCGCCCGTCCCCTGTGCGTCTCATGAGCGACAGGGATACCGATGCGGGCCTCCGCGGCGAAAACCCGCTCGAAGAACGCCAGACGCTCCTCCCCACCGTGACTGTCCTTGCCGCTCTGCGAGACGATCAACTCTGGCCCGAAGGAGGCCGCCCGCTCAAGCTGACGCTCGAAAGAGCCGGCATGGTCCGGCCCCTCCGTCAGCACCTGGGCGATCAGCTTCAAGCCGTGCTCCTTCAGCAATTGCCGGAACAGAGGCTCCTGTTCCGCAACGGGCAGCGGACATTCCACGCCTTGATAACCCGCTGCCGCAATTCTCTCGAATACGCGTCCGGCATCGCTCCCTAGTCGGATTGACAACGGCGACCCTTCGAATCCGACGAATGCCCACAGCGACATGTACAATTGGATTTGCATGTTCTCGTTCCTCCGCCCCTTTCGGTCAGGCACTCTACCAGCACGTACAGCGGCATCGACGGAATTGTCACCGTCAGATAGCCGTCCTCATTCCGGCATTCGGCATCGAGCTCCCGCCCGTCCAGCGTATGAAGCGCCAATCCATCAACCGGACGGTCGACGCGCATGCGGAAGGTGACGCTCTCGATCGGGATCACGCGATCCTGCTCGCGGTGGAACTGATAGTTGACGAGGTGCACCGCCGTGCGCCCGTCGGCCAGCCGGTGAGGGTGCAGCCCGATATCGGGACGGCCGTCCACTTCGATCTGGAACTTGCGGTCCGGCAGCACGTCGCGGATGGAACCGACGAAGCCCAGCAGCTTCTCCTCCTGGCCGCAATGAACCGTGCCCGGATGCGCCAGAATTTTCCGCGCCAGCTCCGGATCGCCCATCTCGTCCGCCAATCGCCCGTAGACGACGACCCGGCCGCCCCCGTCCAGGAAGCTTAGCACGACCGCAAGCTGATCGGACGTCATCTTCTCGTTGTCGGGAAGCACGAGGCATTTGTACTTGCTCAGACTCTCCAGATGAAACGTATCCTGGAACAGCTCGCCGTCCGAAGAGATCAACACATCGAATGGCACGTGCTGCTTGCTCATCTCCTTGATGATGTCCCAGAACGGCATCACGACGTCCTTGTTCACCGTGGACGACAGCATCGTCGCCTGTCCCGGGTCGTTCTCCACCGCGTCGTTCTCGCGATAGTAGTAGCTCGGATAGCTGTAGTTGACGACGATCTCGGCGCCCGACACGTCGGAGATCAGATGCTCGTTGCGCTTCAGAAACTTCTGCACCGCCATCGTCGGCTCCTTGGGCGCATAGAACGCGTCGCGGACCGTGTTGCCCATCCAGCCTCCGTAAGGTACGGACAGATTGCAGCCGTAGGTCGCCGCCTCCAGCAGCATCAGTTGGAACTGCTCGGCCATCCGGCCCGCGCGCAGATTCTCCAGCAGCTCGGGTACGATGCCGCCGTACGGATTTTCCACGACGGTCATCGGCTTGCCGTTCGCGAACCCGTTGGCGTAGCGATACCAGTAAGCCTGCCGGTACAGCGTATTGCGCATTTCCGTGGCGATGATGTCCACTTCCGGCTGCAGCGGCATGTATTGGTGCATGACGTGGAAGAAGTTGCCCGACACGAGCACGTCCCGCCCCTTGGAGCGGCCGTATTCGCGCACGTAGTCCGTCAATTCTTTGAAGTAGCCCGTCATGATTTTCATTTGAAATTGGAAATATTCCGTGAAGAACGGCGTCTCCGACGCCTTGCCCGGGAATTCGGCGCCGCAGGCCTTCAAGTAATCGCCGTAATGGAAAGCCGTCAAGTCCATCGACAGCAGTGGCTCCGGCAGCCTGCTCGCCTCCTGCCGCTCCAGCAGATACGTGCGGAATTGCTTCATGCAGTCTTTGCAGAAACAGCCCCCGTACCCGATCGCCGTAATCGGCAGCTCGCACTCGTCCAAGTGCACGCCGTGTACACCGGCGTCGATCTGGATCTCGATGATTTTCTTCAGATAAGCCCGCCATACCGGATTGTTGCGGCACATCTGGTAGCACTGCTGCTCATGCCCGACCACTTCCACCCAGGCGGCGTGGACGGCCGTTCCGTCCATTTTGCGGGCGGCGCATTCCTCCCACAGATCGGTCACTTGCTCTCCTTCGCTGTTGACCAGCCCTTCCGGGAAGTAGTCGCGGAACGTCTTGGGGAACAGCTTCGGATACTTGTCCTGGCTGAACTCCCGAAGGCCGTACGTCACCTTCTTCCCTTCGCCTCGCATGATGTTCAGCCCTAGCAGCTTCGTCTCGTCCTCGCTGATCTCGGCCGGGAACTCCCAGCCCTGCACCTCGAACACGACGCCGAACACCTTGATGCCGTGCTTGTCGCATTCGCGGATGAATTCGCGGTCGTTCATATACCCGTACATCCGCAGACGGGACGGCACTTCGCCGTAAGCTTCTTCCTCCAGATACGCCAGCGACACGACGCCGCCCCCGAGAGCCGACCAGACGAGCAGCGTCGCCTCGTAGTCGACCAGATCCTCTACCATCTGCGTCCTGCGCATCGGCAGGCTCGGATGATAGCAATGCTCATCCCGATACCAGCCGTCAAAGTAAATTCCCCGTTCCATCCCGTTCACCTCTCGCATCTGCTTTTCCTTTATGAGACACAAGCAAAAACTCCTTCGGCGTCCTATGGACGATGAATGTGTTTTGTCGGAGACGATTCAGATAAGGATAGCGAATTTTATACTTTCTGAATCGTGAACAAGGGGCACGGTCCCCCGATGCCCCTTGCGCATGGCTTGCCGCCGATTAGATCTTCACGTAGCTGTTGCCGGCCAGATCGACGCCGCGAGCCAATATGATTTCCCAGTTCTCGTTCTTCTCCGGAACGACCTTCGTATCCGTGGAAATGAAGCGCATCGTGTACCCGCAGCGACGGAACGGGCTCGTATTAGCCGCAGCTCCGTGGATGATGCGGGAATCGTGCAGCGAGCATTCGCCCGGCTCCAGCTCGAAGTAAACCGCCTTCGATTCGTCGATGTCCTTGATCTGGGCATGAAACGTGTTAACGGACGTATCGACGTTCTCGTACTGCGAGAAGCCGTTGTGATGAGTCCCCGGGATGACGCGCATACAGCCGTTGTCCTTGAAGCTGCGGTCGATCGCCAGCCAGACGGTCACGATCTTGTCGTATTTGTCGAAGCGTCCGTTCCAGTACGCGGAATCTTCGTGCCATGGCGTGGCGCGTCCCACGTAAGGGTCCTTGCAGATGAAGTGGCTCGACCAGAGCATGATGTTCGGTCCGATGATCGGCTCGACCAGGTCGAGCACCTCGTCTGCGAGCAAGAATTCGAGCAGCCGCTTGTCGCGGAAGTGCGGCGTATCCAATTCGTCGGACAGCTTGTCGCCCTTCTCCGCCAGGTGGTCCTCGAAGATTCCCCGCAGCCGGTCCATCTTCTCCTTGGAGAATACCGGCTTCTTGTACAGCGTATATCCTTGTTCCCAGTAGGCGTCGACTTCGGTTTTCGTCAGCAAATGCGTCATGTCCGTTTCCTCCATTCGTTTATCCCGAATCGCTTCGCGATCAAAATGATATAAGTGAACCCTAAGCGGAAGTCCATTGCATTCCGAAAGGGATGGTTTTGCCGGCTTCAGACAGGTTGTTTTGAGTTGCTCTGATTCATAAGACCTTCATAGGTTTGCAACTCAAAGCCAAAACTCGCGACAAAACCATTCCCTTTCTCCATTCCATTGGGTCCGTTCTTCGACGTATCCTGGGTTCAAACTTGAACTTCCTCTCGAACCAGCGCTTCGGCGATCATTCTGAAAATCTCCAGGTCGTTCTTGTAATCCTCCGGAGTCGTCTTGGGAACGATTCCCTGCGTCACTACGTCGTAAAAATGTTCCAGCTCCACCGTATACGGGTCCTTAAGCGTCGGGCGGTTCGCGGTCTCGACGTACGCCTCTTCGATCGTCTCCTTGACGTTCAGCGTCGTCGGCAGATGGCGGATGTACGGCGTATTGTACTGAATGGTCATCGACTTGGAGCGGCCGAACACTTCGATCGAAGCGTCGAAGCGCCGCTGATCGTCCACACCCGTCTCGAACGTCGCATAGTAGCCGTCGAACTCCAGTATCGCGGCAATATAGCCGCCTCCGTTCCACTGCTTCGCCGATACGACCCGCTTCGGCATGCCGAGCAGCTCGCGCATCGCGGACAAGTCGTGGCTGTTCAAGCCGCACAGCAAGCCGTAGGCGTTGTAGACGTCCTTCGGAACGTCTCCGATCGCTTCCTTGATCATCGCCTCGCGTCTTGCCCAACGGTCAGCCGACGCCTCCTGCGGAATGTCGGAGAAGCGGTAGACGTTGCTGGACTGCTCGATGATCAGCCGGTTCTGCCCGATAATGTCGCGGACTTTGGCATACTGGATCGGTCCGAGCGTCTTCAGTTCCTCCAACGCCTCCGTGAACGCTGGAGCGAAGCGGCGCATATACCCGACCATCACCTGTACGCCGGCTTCGTCCCGCGCCCGAATCATCGCGTCGGCATCGACCTGGTTCAGCGTCATCGGCTTCTCGATCAGCACGTGCTTCTTGTTGCGCAGCGCGTGAATGGCGCACTCCGCGTGGTATTCGTCGCTGTTCAGCACGAACACGGCGTCGAGATCGGCCTGCTCGCACAACTGCTTCGCGTCCGTGTACAAGTTCGTCACCCGGTACTTCTCGCCCAGCACGTCGAGCAGCTGCTGCGAGATGTCGCACAAGGCGGCGATCTCATAGCGGTCCGCCAAATTTTCCAATATCGGCAGATGGGTAATCTGCGCCACTTCGCCCAGGCCGATCAGCCCGACTTTCAATTTTCTCACAGGAAAACACTCCTTCTGTATGCGATGCATGATGCCGTAACGAACGATCAGAATACGATAACGGCCTTCGTAAAACCCGGAGGCTTGCTCTTCGCGTCCCGGAACGCCTCGTCGATCCGCTCCAGCGGATACTCGTGCGTCAGCAGCGGCACGATCTCGAGCCGTCCGGCCTCCAGCAGCCTCATTCCCGCCCGGATGCCGGACAGATAAGCTTCGGGCTCCCTCTCATGAGCGTTGACGACGTCCAGTCCTTTCCAATTCCAAGCCTGCATGTCGACCGAGCGCGGCCCGCCCTGATGGTAGCCGACGACGACCAGCCTCCCGCGAATCCGCACGGCCTGCGTCGCGGCATCCAGCCCGGCTTGAAGGCCGGTACATTCAATGGCGACGTCGGCTCCCGCTCCGCCGGTCAGCTCCCGCACGCGCTCCGCCACATCCTCGCGTCCGGCCAGGATCGTCTCGTCCGCGCCCAGACGGCGCGCCAGCGCCAGAGATTCCTCGCGGGCGTCGACGGCAATGACCTTGGCGGCTCCTTTCAGCCTTGCGCCTTGCAGCACCAAAGCCCCCATAAAGCCCGCCCCGATCAGCACGACCGTATCGCCCAGGCCAATCCCGGAGCGGGCGGCCGCGTTCATTGCGCAGCCGATCGGCTCGCCGAGCGCGGCGCGCAGCGAAATCCCGTCGGCTACCCGGATCGCCCAGCTCTCCGGCACGACGACATACTCTGCGTAGCCGCCTCTCTCGGCGAATACGGTCACCCGGTCGCCGACTTGCCAGCGGTCGACTCCGACCCCCGTCTCCTCGACGACGCCGCTGATCTCGTGACCGAAGTACAGCGGCGTCTCCGTCGAGAAGGCCGGATTGGCCCACATGCCCAGCTCCGATGAGCATACTCCGCACGCCGCCACCCGGACCCGGATTTCTCCCGATCCCGGCACAGGCTTCTCTGCCTCGAACACCTGAATCCGTTCGAATCCTGTCAATGCGGCAGCCTTCATCTCATCATCTCGCTTACGTCCATATTTCGATTCCCCGCTCGCCGCCTGAGACGACCTCATCCGCCAAGCCGAAGAACAATCCGGTATCGACCGCCCCCGTGATTTCTTTAATACGACGATGCGTCTCCGCTGGGTCGTACAAAAGTCCGAAGCTGCAGTCGACCACGTAATTGCCGTTGTCGGAAACGAAAGGAAGCTCTTGCCCCCCGTCGCCCCGGCTTCGCAGCGCTGCCTCGCAGCCCAGGCGGCGCAGCTTCTCCAACGTCCGCTCCCAGCCGAACGGCACGATCTCGACCGGAACGGGAACGCCTCCGAGCCTCTCGACCCGCTTGCCTGCATTGATGACGATAATCCGCCGCGCGGCCCCTTCCGCGATCAGCTTCTCGCGGAAGAAGGAGCCTCCTCCTCCCTTGATCATCGCTTTGTCCGGGGCAATCTCCTTCGCTCCGTCCAGATACAGATCAAGACTTCGGCACTCGGAGAAATCCGTCAGCGGAATGCCCCATTCGCGCGCCAGCCGTTCCGTCTTCAGCGAGGTGGGAATCCCCTTCATCCTCAAGCCGGCTCCGACGCGCTCGGCCAGCTTGCGCAGCGTCCAATAGATCGTCGTGCCGCTCCCAAGACCGACGGTCATGCCGTCTTCCACGTAACGCGCGGCATATTCTCCCGCGACCCGGTCCGCTTCGGCCCAATCGGCCGGAAGAGTCATGAGCCGAGCCTCCCGACTACTTGACGGACTGATACCATTCGTTCACTTCTTCGGTGATCTGATCGCCTCCGGAAGCTTTCCAGTTGGCGACGAACTTGTCGAAGTCGTCCAGCGGCAGCCTGCCGTATACGATTTTGACGAACGTCTCGTTCTCCAGCTTGTTGAGCATGACGCCCTTGCTCTCCATCGTCTTGGTCGGAGCGCCGACGAAGCGGTCGTGCACCGATTTGTCCAGATCGTTCGCCAGCACCGCTCCGCCTTCCACCTTAAGCGGCGGCAGTCCGGCGAGCTTCTTCTCCAGATAGGTTTCGGCCGGCTTGCCCGTCGCCAGATCCTTGTAGACGTTCAGCTCCACGAACGGAACGTTCGGCGGGTTCCAGCTCAGCATGTACTTGCCCGCGTTGATGTAGCCGTTCGGCAGCTTCTCGGGATCGTAGACCGCCTCGCCGTTCTCCAGCACGTAGTCGTAGCCTTCGGCGAACCCGTACTTGAAGTCGGAGTTTTCGTCGTTGTACCAGTAGCCGAGCGTCTCGTCGTAATACTTGAAGAAAGCGTCCATATGCTTGAAATCCTTGTTGAAGAACATCCGGCTCTTGACCAGCCGCTCGCCCGGCGCGTGCACGCCTTCCGGCCCCCGCGGCAGCGGATAAGGCTTGATGACCGATCCGGGAACGTTCTTGAAGACGTCCGGCAGCGGCCAGTCTCCCATCCAGTAAGGACCGGCGATGATGCCGACCTTGCCCTGGTTGAACTTCTCGAACGCGGCGAACAGATCGGCCGCCCCGGCGTCTTCGAACAGGTAGCCCTTCGTGTACCATTCCTGGAACTTGGCCAGTCCCTGCTTCATGTCCGGATGAATGGAGCCGTACTCCAGTTGGCCTTCGGCGTTCTCGTGCCAGTACTTCGGAAGCACACCGTCCTTGCTGTACGCTCCGAAGACGAACTTGCCGTCGACCCAGGAGTTGAAGCCGTCGCGCAGCGTCAAGGCGATGCCCGCCGTATCCTTCTTGTTGTTGCCGTCAGGATCTTGGTTGACGAACGCGTCCATGACCCCTTCCAATTCCTCGATCGTCGTCGGCGCCTGCAGGCTCAGCTTGTCGAGCCAATCCTGGCGAATCCACAGGACGGGGTCCTCGCCGGCTCCGGTCTGCAGAATCGGGATGCCGAATTTGCGTCCGTCCTTGGACACCGACTGCCATGCCGTCGGATTGTCCGCGTACATCTGCTTCATCCGCTCGCTGGCATACATGTCGTACGCTTCGCTGATGTCCATCGCCCGGCCGGACTCGATGACCTGCTTGGCGAGCTGGGCGTCCTCGACGATGAACACGTCCGGCAGCGGCTCGTTGGAAGCGAGCGCCAGCTTGATCTTGTTGTGGTACGCATCGTAGGTGCCCACCGTCCAGATGTAATCGATATTGATGCCGAGCTTGTCTTTCGCCCATTGGATATGGACGTTGTTCTTCGTGTCTTCCCCTTCTTTGTACACGACGTCGGAAGCAACCGGCCTAGCCGTCGTAATCTTCACCGGCGGATCGAACTTCCCGGTCGAGCTGACCGGAGACTCGGCTGCGGGCGCCGAAGCCGTCTCCGTCGCCGGCTGGCTGCTGCCCGGCGCCGCGCCTTCGCCGCCGTTCCCCTTGGAGCAGGCGGCCATAACGCCGGTTAACGCTATGATCGCCGTCAGAACCAATGCAGATTTCCTGAACATGAGTCCACCTCCTGATGATGGGAATCGAATCGCCGGCCGGGCGGACCGAAGTCTGAACGCTCGGATTCGCACGCCGCCGACAGCGGGCGATTCAATTCTGGGATCATTATAATACGGGCTATTTTGGCGGATATATATCACATTCTTAACAAAGTAGCATTCTGTAAGATGATATCGGGACGAAGCTCAGATTTGGACTCTTCTGTACTCCTGGGGAGTCATTCCGTACTGTCGCTTGAATACGCGAATGAAATAATTGGTCTGGTAGCCGAGCGATTCCGCGATCTCGTAGATCTTCTGCCGGGAGTTCTTCAGCAGATGGCAGGCCTTCTCCATCCGGATGCGGTTGATATACTCGCTCAGCCCTTCCCCGGTCTCCAGCTTATACACTTTGGACAAATATACGGGGTGCAGGTAGACATGATCGGAGATCGACTGCAGCGATACGTCGGAATCGAGATTCTTCTCGATGAACGCATGAACCTTCTGCACGACGGACATGCGGTTGCCTTCCAGATCCGCGATCATCCGCGCCTCCAGCTTGTTCAGCACCCGGTAGGCCAACGCTTCGAACGCCCGCACGGAATCGTACGACGGCTGCATCAGCGCGGCATAATCGTCGTCGCCGAGCACCTCGGACAGCAGATAGCCGTTGTTGTGGGCGGTCATCGCCACGGCTGCGCCGATCACATAATAAACCTCCATCAGAAACTCCCGGTGGCGCACGTTGATCCGGTTCAGCTCCGCGAAAATATCGCCTATTTTCTCATACGCCTGCTTCCAGTTGCCGACCTCCAGCAGATGCGCGACCGTCGGATGCTCGTGCAGTCCGCGCAGCGAAGTCGCTTTGCGCTTGTCCTCCATCGAGGCGAGGAAGAAGTCCTCCGAATCCCCGACATACTTGATCAGCGAGGTCAGCGTCTGCCGGTACAGCACCTTCAGCCCGCCCGGGAACGATCCCCAATCGCCGATCACGATCGAGACTTTGCATTTCAAATAATGCTTCGCCTTGCTCTGGAACTGGCTGGCGGTCTCCTCCAGCAGATGCTTGCGGGCATGCGTCCAGTCGTCCCCGTTCGCCTGCCGCATCTCCTCCTCGCGGACCGCGGTCGGCTTGACGATGAAGATGAGGAAGCCGTGGTCCACCTTGCAGCTCCACGTATGGAAGCCGCCCGAGAACACCTCCGCCGCGATGTTGCCGATCGCGAATTCCGCGAGCGACGGATGCTCCTCTTCCAGACGGCCCAGCTCGTCCATGCGCACCAGCACGAGCGAGCAATCGTCTCCCGGAACGAACGGGATGTCCAGCGTCTGCCGCTTGCGTTCCCACTCCTCTCCGCCGATTCGCACTCCGTTCAGCAGCTCCTTCAGCAGATTCTCGCGCAGCAGCGGCATATTTTCCTTCAGCGCCTGAACGGATCGCTCGTAGGAGCCGATCTGCTCCCATTCCTGCTTAAGCAGCTCCTGCGCCCGGTTCACCGATTCGATCAGCGTCTGACTGCGGATCGGCTTCAGCAAATAATCGATCACATTGCTCTGGATCGCCTGCTGGGCATACTCGAACTCGGCATGGCCGGACAGCAGGATACACTTCGTCCGCGGCGATCTCCGCTCGATCTCCTTGATCAGCTCGATGCCCGACATGCCGGGCATCTGAATATCGGTCACGACGATGTCGATCGCGTGCTTCTTCATGACGTTCAGCGCATCCTGCCCCGAGAAAGCCGTGTGCACCTGAGACACGCTCAGCTCCTCCCAAGGAATAATCTCCTCCAAGCCCTCCACGACCGGCCTCTCGTCATCGACCAGCAGCAACTGGAACATTCCGTTCTCCCCCTTCGCCTTGTTCGCCGTTCCAATGCATGCCGACCAGCAATCCGCCCTCTTCCTTGGCGGCGAATTCCAGCCCGGCTCCCTCCCCGAACTTGTATCTCATGCGCTGATGAATGTTCCATACGCCGCAGCCGATCTCTTCTTCGTCCCCCGCCTGAGGCTGCCGGATCAACTCGTTCAGACGTTCCGCCTCTCCGGCCGGCATGCCGACTCCGTTATCCTCGATGTACAGGGCGTACCTCTCGCCTTCCCGTTTGCCCCATATGCGAATAAACCCTTCCCCCGGCTTCGGCTCGATGCCGTGCTTGATCGCATTCTCGACGAGCGGCTGGACGAGCATTCGCGGAATTTCCAGCCCGAGCATCTCCTCCGGCACTTCGATCTCGTAACGGATGCGCTGCGTCCGCATGACGTGGATTTCCAAATAGTTGCGAATGTATTCCATCTCCTCGCGAAGCGTCACCAACTGCTTATCCACCCGCGTGGCGTAACGGTAATACTCGCTCAGATGCATGCAGATCGCCTCGACCTCTTCCTCTCTTCCCCTTCTGGCCATCGTCTGCACGAAAAACAGGCTGTTGTACAGGAAGTGAGGGTTGATCTGAGATTGGAGCTGCTTCATGACCGCCTCGTTCGTCCGCAGCTTCTCCACGTACGCCTTCTCGATCAGGTGCTGAATTTCTTCGGCCATCTCGTTGAACCGCTTGAAGATGAAATAGAACACATTGTTCTTGTCCGGCCGCAGCCGCACCTGGTAATCGCCCTTCTTCAACCGGTGCATGCTGTCGATCAGCTCTCCCGTCGGCCGCTGCACGTGGAAGAACAGCAGCATCGCGACGACGCCGAACAGAATGAGCAGCATGCCGACGGAAAACCAGAAGAAATTGCGGCTCATCTCGATCGGAGCGAGGATGGTATCCACTTTGGCGTAATCGACGAGCGTCCAGCCCATCGCCTCCGACCGCACGTAAGTAATCAAATATTTTTTGCCGTTGATGTTCTCCGTCAGATGCCCCGCCGCCTGCAGCGGTTCCCGGTCCAATCGCTCGTTCAGCTGCGCGATCAGCGGATCGTTCGCCGTCCGGTTGACGAGGGGCTGGTAGGAGGAGCGGTACAGGAACGGATCTCCGTCCCCGCCGACCTTAAGCTGGTCCAGCACTTCCCGAATGTAGGAAGCCGGGGCCCGCACCTCCACGATCAACTCGTCGGCCCCCTCCTCTTCCGGCTCGGACAGAGGGGTGCTCGTATGCTTGTAGAATTGGTCGGCCTGCGAATTGTATTCCCAGATCGGGCTGAATTCGTTGGGCTGGAAGTTGGCGCGGAGCAGAATGTTGCTGCTGAGCACTTCGCTGCCGTTTCCCGAATAGACGAAAATCCCGTTCCTCCAATGATTAAGCAGGCTGAGCAAAGAAATTTTCTCCATGATCTTAACCTTCAATTCGACCAGCTCGTAATCGTCTCGGAACGTGTTGACGAAGACGTCGCTGTTGACATACTTGTGGATGTCCGGGTCCTGCACGAGTGCCAGCGAGATGAGCGAGAGCTGTTCGAAATCGCTTTCAAGTTGACTCAGCACATAGTTCAGCTTGTTCAGATCGCGGTTGTTGATCTCTTGCTCGACGACTTCGACGCTGATCTGGTTGGAGTAGTAGTACAGCCCGAGAACCGGGATCAGGAACAGAACGATCAACAAGTAAATTTTCTTGAAAATATTAAAGTTCCACTTAATGCGCATGGCCGAGTCTCCTTCCCGCCCCTCGAATCGAAGCCGTGCACCCATTATACAAAGAAGGACCGAGGCGGGACCAGACAAACCGATTACCAGTTCGCGCATTGGTTGATAAAGTGCTTCTATATTTAGATTTTGATATTTAGGAGGAGATCTCGAAGCGTATACCATTGGACTATGGGGAGAAAAAACGACAGGCGGTGGGATTGATGCGCAGCACGAAACAGCAATGGAATTTGAGACGAACATGGCCCCTGCACAGCATGGTTCTTCCCGGATTGATCGTATTGCTCGTATTCCAATACGGTCCGATGCCGGGAATTATTATGGCCTTCCAAGACTTCAAACCTTACGCCGGGTTCACCGGGTCCGAATGGGTTGGACTGGATCACTTCCGGGAGATCGCGGCGTTCTCCGACACGAGGCAGGTGATCTGGAACACTTTTGTAATCGCTTCCCTGAAAATCGTGTTCCAACTGGTTACCCCGTTCGTATTCGCTTTAATGCTGAACGAGGTTGCGAAAATGGCGTTCAAACGGACGGTTCAGACGCTCGTCTACTTGCCCCACTTCATGTCGTGGGTCATTCTTGGCGGCATTCTGCTCGACATTCTGAATCCCGAAGGCGGCCTCGTCACCCGGGTCATGGTCGACGGATTAGGCATGAAGCCGATCTTCTTCCTCGGAGACGGCGATTGGTTCCGCTTCGTCGTCATAGCCAGCGACGTGTGGAAGGAGTTCGGATTCGGCACGATCGTCTTCTTGGCCGCTTTGGCCGGCATCAACGGAGAGCTGTACGAAGCCGCCGTCATGGACGGGGCGAACCGCTGGAAGCAGCTGCTGCACATTACGGTTCCGCTGCTGCTCCCGATGGCGATCGTCGTCGGCACGCTGTCGCTCGGCAACATTCTGAACGCCGGGTTCGATCAGATTTTCAACCTGTACAATCCGCTCGTCTACGATAAGGGCGACATTATCGATACGTACGTCTACCGGATGGCGCTGTTGAACGGACAGTTCAGCTTCGCCACGGCCGTCGGCCTGTTCAAATCCGTCATCAGCTTCATTCTGATCGTCACCGCCTACCGGCTGGCCTACAAATTCGCCGACTATCGCATTTTCTGAACAAAGGAGGCTACCCCGTGATCTACAGGACCGGCTCGTACAAAACGTTCACGATCATCAATTACATTCTGCTGGGCGTGATCTCCGTCTCGTGCATTCTGCCGATCATCCACGTGCTGGCCGTCTCCTTCAGCGGGAAGGAGGCCGCCGGCGCCAATCTGGTCGGCCTGTGGCCGATCGACTTCACGCTCGACGCGTACGCCGAGACGATCGACAACCGGAATTTCTCCAACGCCCTGCAGACGTCTTTCCTGCGCACCCTGATCGGAACCGCCTTCTCCATGATGCTGACGACGATGATCGCTTATCCGCTGTCCAAAGAGGACAGTGAGCTCAAGGGGCGCAAATGGTACGTATGGCTGTTTATTTTCGCGATGCTGTTCAACGGAGGACTCGTTCCCACCTACATTCTGATCTCCAAGGTCGGACTGATGAATTCGATGTGGGCGCTCATTCTTCCGGTCGCGATCAATTCCTTCAACCTGATTCTGATGCTGAACTTCTTCCGGACTTCGGTGCCCCGGGCGCTTGAGGAGGCCGCGCTTATCGACGGGGCGGGGTATTACCGCATTCTGTTCAAAATTTACATCCCCATCGCGATGCCCGCGATCGCGGCGATCTCCCTGTTCACGATGGTGTTCCACTGGAACTCGTGGTTCGACGGGCTGATCTACATGTCCGACTTGGAAAAGTACCCGCTCGCCACCTTCCTGCAGACGATCGTCGTGCAGCAGGACTTCAGCCGGCTGTCGGTCGATTCGGAGTCGCTCAAGAACATGTCGCAGCGCTCGGTCAAGGCGGCGCAGATCTTCATCGGAGCGCTGCCGATCCTGCTCGTCTATCCGTTCCTCCAGCGCTTCTTCGTCAAAGGAATCGTGCTGGGCTCGGTGAAGGAGTAGGCGGCGACATTATCCGGCTTTACGATCGGCGCGGGTTCCGGTTCCCTTGCCCGCTCGGATGACCCACTCCGCTGCGGCGAGCAGCAGGACGATCGTTCCGTATATGCCGATCGTGTAACTTGCTGCATAAGCCAGTCCGAATCCGGTCGTCAGCGCGGCGGTGAGCAGATGGATCGATAGATTGGTGAAGCAGAAGGCGTAGCTGCGGATCATCCATTTCCGATGGTCGGCGGCACGCCTTTTGCGCGCTTGTACGACGGCGGCGATCGTCATGGCCGGCCAGATCATATTCAGCAGATTAAAAGCCGTGCCGGCCGCCTTGCCTCCCGTCGCGTAAGGAGCCATGTAGCCGGAAGTCAGGACGACGATCATCACGGAAGCCACATAGACATATCCGTTGACCCGATGGAACCTCGGGGATTTGCGGCGCAAGGAAGACGAGAAATTGACAGCTCCGGACAGCATGGCCGCGCATGCGGCAACGACGTGGACGTACATGACGTTCAGCCAGACGGGAACGTTCATTGGACGCTTCAGATCGGACTTATGGCCGAGAAACTCCGCCGCTTGGGGATCGTGGACGAAATTTTTGTACAGTGCATAGACGACGAACGCGGCGGCGACGATCAGCATGAGGCGGTACAAGCGTGCAGCGGCTGACATGGACAAACTCCTCCGAATTTATGCTATGATGAACCCGATGACTATCGACCGGCGACCAGACGAGCAGGAACGAAAGGATCGGGATCATGCGCAAAGGCGAGAAAACCAGGCTTCATATCATTATGAAATCCGCGGTGCTGTTCAATGAGAAAGGCTACGCGGCCACTTCGATGCAGGATATTATGGATGCTACCGGACTGACCAAGGGCGGTCTGTACAGAAGCTTCTCCAGCAAGGAAGAGATCGCGCTGGAAGCGTTCAAGTATGCGGGCGCTGTGCTCTGGGAGCGCTTCGCCCAGGCGGTCGAAGGCCGCAAGACCGCGACGGAGAAAATATTGGCGATGAGCGACGTCTACAGCGACACCGTCCACAATCCGCCGATGTCGGGCGGATGTCCGTTCCTGAATACGGCGATCGAGAGCGACCACTCCTTCCCCGCCTTGCGGCAACCGGCGATCGGCGCCTTCGAGCAGATGTCGGCGTTCATCCAAGGTTTGCTCGAGGAAGGCAAAGCCTCCGGGGAATTCGTCCCGGACTTGGATTCCGAGGCGGCGGCTTCCTTCGTCTTCTCTTCGATGGAAGGCGGCATTATGGCCAGCAGGCTAACGCTGGACAATAAGCACATCCGCAACTCGAAGGCTCAGATCGAGCGCTGGCTCTCTTCGTTCCGGCGACCGTGAACGCGTACCCCTGTGAACTTGGACGCAGGCAGCAGCCCTGCCTTGGCTGTCCCGGCCATCTCGTCGCCATCCACCGTCGCATCGAACTTCAGGTTCAGACGCAGCGGCTTCGTGACGCTCTGCCGCCAAGCCAAACGGCGGCCCTGCGCCTCGAGGTCGATCAATTCGACCTTCTCCTCGCCCTGCGCGGCCGTCCCCCGCAACTGTCCGTCCTTCTCCTCGATTTCCAGCACGACATCCAGCTTGCCGATCGGCGTGGACAGAACGATAGCCCATGTTCCCGGGAAAGCTGCTTCGCCCTTGGCTTGTTCGCGTTCAGGAGAGGCATCTTCATCGTATGCTCCCGACTGCCCGCTCTTCTCTGCCAGAGACGGAGCATCCCCGTCCGATTTCCAGACCGTCCCCCGTCTCTCGTACTCGAACAAACGCTCCACCTCGATCGCAACCCGCGATCCAAACTCTCGCTCAAGCAGATAGAGCGCCACGTCCAGCCCGGAAGTGACTCCGCCTCCCGTCACCAAATCTCCGTCGTCTACGACTCTCGCCTGAACCGGAACCGCACCGGTCGCACCCAGCACCTCCATGCCCAAATGATGCGTTACGGCATGACGCCCTTCGAGCAGCCCTCCCATGGCCAGTGCGAGTGAACCGCCGCATACGGTCGCTACCGTCATTCCGGGTTTGCCTAACGCTAGCCCAACCGCCTCAGTCAATCCGCTCTCCGCGGCTTTGGCGAGCAGCGCCGGAACCGAATCCGGCCCGTCTCCGTCGACATCGCCGGAGGCTCCCGGGACCAGGATAATGCCTTCGAGATTCGGATCGATCGCACCGCTGGCCGCAATCGTCAATCCCTTCGTCCCGCTTCGAACGTCTCGCGCGCCTTCCGCCGTCACGAGCTCGACGGAGAGCGCTCCGCCGGTATAGGCTTCGGCGGCTGCGAACACCTCGTAAGGAGCTAAAGCATCCAACAGATCGAACCCGTCGAACAACGCGATTTGAACTCGTTTCATCGTTCATCCCTCCATTTTTGAGACCGAACCGTCCGGTCTCTTTTTAGAGTAAACGACGATCTCCCGAATGTAAACCGCGGGTTGTGACGAATTCATGAAAGCGGAGCCTGCGGCATAGCAGAGCCCGGCAGCTCCCTCGCGAGAGGAACTGCCGGGCTCTGTTCCGATGAGTCTCCCAACTCAGGGGCGCTCATGGCACGCTTCATCAAGCTTCGCCCCCACGCCAGGTCAAGCCTTCACGCTCTCCCCGCGGTCGTACTCTTCCCTCGCGGCCTTGACGTCCCCGTAATGGGTCGAGGCCCAGCTTTTCAACATCACCATGCAGGGAATAAGCGTCTCTCCAAGGGGAGTCAGAGAATATTCCACGATGGGAGGGACGGAAGGCACGACCTTCCTGCGAACAAGACCGTCCCGCTCCAACTGCTTCAGCGTCTGGGTCAGCATCTTCTGCGAAATCCCTTCTATTCTGCGCTGGATCTCCCCGTAGCGGATTGTGCCGCCTTCCAAAGCATACAACACGAGTGAGGTCCACTTGTTCGAGACGATCTCCAGCACGCGGCTGTAGCTGCAAGCTTCCAGAGAAATATCGGGCGTTCCCGCCATTTGCCTCTCCTCCTTTACGTACTTTCGGGTTCGTAACCGACCTTAAAGTGCCTTCTTACCAAAGTTTAGCGAATGCCTTATGGTAAGTCTATCCCAGACAGAAGGAGAGATGAACCATGCAAGCATTCGTTATTCAAGGCGGATTCGGATTGGACCGGCTTGCCCTCGTAGATCGTCCTATTCCGGCTCCCGGCCCCAAGGAAGTGCTTATCCGCTTAAAAGCCGCCTCCTTAAACGCCCGCGATCTCGGAGTGATCGACGGCTTCTATAATCCCGAGCTGAAAGGCCCCCTGATTCCGGTGTCAGACGGCGTCGGAGAGGTGGTCAAGCTCGGGGAAGGAGCGACCCGGTTCGGCTTGGGCGACCGGGTAAGCCCGATCTTCACTCAGAGCTGGATCGCGGGCGAAGCGACGCGAGCTAACTGGACCTCGACGCTCGGAAGCCCGCTCGACGGACTGCTTGCCGAGTACGCGGTATTTCACGAGGAGAAGCTCGTGCTCGTCCCCGCTCATCTGACCGACGAAGAGGCGGCCGCTCTCCCTTGCGCCGGCGTCACGGCCTGGCACGCCATCGTCGAAGAAGGCCAAGTCAAGGCCGGAGACACCGTAGTCGTGCAGGGCACCGGCGGAGTCTCGCTGTTCGCTCTGCAATTCGCCAAGCTGCAGGGCGCAAGGGTCATCGTAACGTCGAGCAGCGACGAGAAGCTGGGACGCGCGATATCCCTCGGCGCGGATCACGGCATTAACTACAAGGACAATCCCGACTGGAACGACGCCGTGCTTTCTTACACCGGAGGACGGGGCGCCGACCATATCGTCGATCTGGGCGGAGCGGTCACGCTCGCGCGCTCCATCGCCGCACTTAGCGTAGGCGGCCGGATTAGCCTTGTCGGACTGCTGTCCGGAGGGAAGGTCGAGGATTTCCCGATCGTTCCGGCCATTCTCCGGAGAGCGAGGCTCCAGGCGATCAACGTCGGCAGCCGGGAAATGTTCGAAGCGATGAACCGGGCCATCTCCCAGCACGCGCTGCGTCCCGTCGTCGACCGGGTTTTCCCTTTCTCGCAGTCGGTCGATGCCCTGCGTCATCTGCAGAACGAGTCCTACTTCGGCAAAATCGCCATCCGGTTCGATCAGGACGCGGCCTCAGACGGCTGAAGAGAATCCAGAAACGCCCTCATCGCATGAGAGACCCATTTGCGGGGATGCATGCACGCTTGCAGGCTCAGTCGGAGATCCGGATGAGAGAACGGGAGCGCCGCCAGCTCCCCTCTTCCAAGCTCGGCATCGGCGGCCAGCCGGGGCAGGATCGCAATGCCTCCTCCGGCGGCCACGCACCCTTTGACCGCTTCCGGATTGCCGATCTCCAGGCTGATCCGGTACGGAATGCCTTCGGCCCTCAGAAGCTTCTCCAGCATAATCCGGTAGTTGCACGTCTCCTCCGTCATGATCCACTCCTCGCCGCCCAGCCCCCTCAAGTCCACGGTGTCGAGCCGCGTCAGCGGATGATCCGGCGCGGAGACGAGCACGAGCGGCTCTTCGCGAATTTCCATCCATTCCAAGGCGGGATCGGTCGGCTCGCCGACGAGCATAAGGCCGAAATCGAGCTCGCCCTCCTTGACCCGATGAACGATCCGGTCCTCGCGGTCCGGCTGCAGCCGGATGTTCAGCTCCGGATAGCTTTGCCGAATCCGCTGCACGAACGGCGGAAGATAGTAGGCCGCGAGCGAATCGATCGTGCCGATCGTCAAGCTTCCCCCTCCCTGCCTCGCCAGCTTCTCCTTGGCTTGCTGATGCAGCTCCAGCATTTGCGTAACGGTCTTCAGCAGCTCCTCGCCCGCTGAGGTCAGCCGCAAGCCCCGGCCGTATCTCTCGAATAGTTGAACGCCGAATTCTTTCTCCAGCTTCTGAATCTGCGTCGTTACGCTTGACTGCGCATACCCGAGCTGCTCAGCAGCCCTCGTAAAGCTCTGCCGCACGGCAACCTCCCGGAACGTCTGATAATAGACGAGATCCACTGCCTCCACCACCCATCAACATTATTGATAATGACTATTATATATTATAGATAACTATGATGGTATATGGCGTGATACAGTAGGTTCAAACAGTTTGCTAAGGAGGCAATTCCATGTTGAGCGCAGCGGAGCTAAAAGGAATCTACGTACCCGTCGTCACTCCCTTCCTGTCGAATGGGGAGCTGGATCTGGTCTCTTACCGAAGATACGTCAAGCATCTATTGGAGACGGATATCGAGGGGCTGGTCGTGGGGGGTACGACGGGGGAGAGTCCGACGATCTCTTGGGAGGAAGTCGAGGCGCTTGTTCTCGCGACTCGCGAAGCAATGGGGTCGCGAAGAGTTCCAATCGTCGTCGGAACGGGAACGAACAGCACGGCGGATACCGTTCGACGAACGGAACTGGCCGGCCGGATCGGTGCGGACGCCGCGCTTGTCGTCACTCCCTACTACAGCAGGCCGTCGGAAACCGGCATTCTGGAGCATTACCGAAGAGCTTCCCGGACGGGCGTGCCGGTGATCGCCTACGAAATTCCCGCCCGCACCGGCGTCCGGCTGTCGGCCGAAACGATGCGGACGATTCTCGACCTGGAGGGAGTCATCGGATTAAAAGACAGCTCCGGCAGCCTGAACCTGCTGCAGGAGCTGAGCCGAGCCGATACCAAGCCGGTGCTCTGCGGAGAAGACTCCCTTCTCTCGGATATGCTCCGCCAAGGCGCCCGCGGAGGCATATCGGCTTCGGCGAACGTCCGCACGGCGGACTTCATCGAAGTGTACCGGCAGGCGGCGGCCGGAAACCATGCGACAGCGGAGAGAACGTTCGACAGACTGCGGCCGCTGATCGAGGACCTGTTCCGCGAACCGAACCCCGCGCCGCTCAAATGGCTGCTCGCGAGGCAAAGCCTTCTCGCCGACGACGCCGTCCGGCTGCCGATGAGCCCGATTACGCCCGTGCTGCAAACGCGACTGTCCCGTTATCTTGCCGGGTAAATGCGCCGATCCCGCGGGACAGGGCGACTTACAGGCCTTTGCCGCCTATCGGCCGCAGCTTCACCGGCTTGACGCCGGCGATCAGAGGCCGGCAGCGCTGGATGACGGCCAGCACGCTCTCGTTCTTCAGGGAGGCGGCGTGCGCCTCTTCGCTCTCCCATAGCTCCGATATCCAGAGCGCATCGGGTTCGTCCACCGACTCGCTGATGATGTAGTAAATGCAGCCCTCCATGCCCTGCAGCGTCTCGGCGGACTCCAGCATGAGCTGCGCCAGCTCGTCTCGTTGGCCCGGATGGGCGATCAATTGGCCGAACATCGTAAACTTGCTCATCATCGATCTTCCTCTCTTGATTCGAATTCGGATTCGGATTGGGATTGAGATAACATCGCTTCGTAATGCGCCGCCATTCGCGAGGCCGCCTCGGCCATTCTACGGACGAGAAGCTCGGACTCGATCGTCAGTGCCGTGCTGTAAGGCATCAGAAAATAAGGCACATAAGTATGCAGCGTGGACCGCTCCAGCCGGAACACGGCCTCTCCGGGGCGGCGTTCGGCCAGCGCATGTCCGAACAGCCAATGCCGGCACAGCTCGTTCAGCGCCTGCTCCCCCGCTCGGATCTTCACGGTCTCCAGCTCTTGCGAGCCCGTCCCGAGGAGCAGGCTGCCGAGGAGAAAGTCCTTGGCCGAGAATGCGGCGGGCCGCTCGAAGCGGCCTTCGGTTTCCCGCAGCGCCGCGATCCGGTCTACCCGGAAGCTGCGCGGCTCTCCGCGATAGCCGCAATGTCCGACGGCATACCAGCTTCCTTTCCAGTACACGATGCCGTAAGGATCGAACGATCGGGGAGGCGACGGTTCGCCCTTCCCCCGCTCGTATTCCATCTCCAGCGTCCGGCCTTGGCCGGCCGCTTCCTCGAGCATCTGCAGGAATGTCCGGTATTGGCCATCGATCGCCGGATAGATGACCGACAAGCCGCCGCCGTGACGCTCCAGGCGATCCAATTGCTGCTCGTTCGTGTACCGCTTAAGCTTGTCCACCGCTCGGTCCAGCGCCTCCGAGTGCGGGTAGCCGGCTTCCCGCGCGAAGATCGCGGCATGGACCAACCCCTTCCGCTCATCCTCGTCGAACAGAAGCGGAGATTCGGAGAAGCCGTCCATAATTCGGTACCCTCCGTTGGGTCCCAAATCCGCGATGATCGGCACTCCGCTGGCGCACAATGAATCGATGCAGCGGTAGACGGTCCGCACATGAATCTCCAGCTTTTCCGCCAGTTGCTTCGCCGTCATCCGCTTGCCCGACCGCAGCATCCACAGGATCGATAACATATTGTCCGCTTTGGTCACGACTCAAACCTTCCTTCTCGGTTAGCGACTAGAAATCAACTTCATTGTACGCCATTTGCAGACGTTGTTCACACCTTTTAAGCAGTTGTTCGCGCCTTCTAAGCGAGAGGAGTCTTTCCTTGATCAACCCACGTCTCGTAAGTCGGGCCATAGATTTCCGGAGGCCGTAGTCCGGCCTGCCTCATCAGCACCGTCATCTGGCCCCTATGATGCGCTTGGTGCATCAGGGTAAACCGCAAGGAATCGCCGTTCCTCCACTCTTCTCCCATGATCGTCCGTGTTTCTTTCAGGCTGCCGTCGTTCCACTGCGTCCGTACCGCCCGAAGCAAAGCCGAGCTGATCCGGCGGTATTCCTCAGCGATTCCGGCCGCGCTCCCGGGAACAATATCTGCCCCTCCGTCAAACTCAAGCCCGAGCGCAGTCATGAACCGCAGCGAAGTCGCCAGATGCCAGGCCAGATCTCCCAGAGTCCGGCGGTCCGCAGCGATCGCCTGCCGCAAGGAATCGTCGGTCAATCGCATGAGCACCCGATCCGTCAACCCGGACTCGCTCTCCCATTCCTTCGCGAACGCTTCGATTGTCGCAAACATCGTATCTGCCTCCTTTTTCAACCTCACCAGCAGTATACGCCACGGTCTCTGACAGAAACGGTCAGTCATTTCGGAGCGCGCTTCGCAATTTTCACGGCACCTCTTCCGTTGCTTGACATTTGCAGGGCTTGCCTATAGTTTGGAACCTAGAAACATGCACGGCGAAACAGGCGCATTAAGCGATTCCATCTTCGATCTCGGGAGGAAAAGAACATGCTGGCCAATCTATACTCATCGGAAAAAGGCCACGTCGCGCGTTATGAGCGGGATTGGAAACATTCTGCAGAACAGGCGTGGGCGTGGTTGACGGATAACGGAAAGCTGGCGCAATGGTTCGCCGAGCTTAGCTCGCACGATCTCCGCGAAGGCGGAACCATGCGCTTCGATATGGGAGACGGAACGTTCGAGGAGATGAAGATTACGGACTTCTCGGTGGGATCTGTGCTGGAGTACGAATGGGGCGAGGACAGCGTCCGCTTCGAGATCGAACCGCGGCCGGACGGCTGCAGGCTCGTCTTGATCGAGACGATACGCCGGATCACGGATCATACGCCGAAAGATCTGGCCGGTTGGCACGTCTGTCTGGACGCGGTGCAGAACCTGATGGACGGCAGGGAAATCCTGTCGCGCGAAGACGAGTGGAAAACGCGATACGAGCAATACGTCGAGGCGATTCGGACGCTGTAGCTCGAACCGCCTCTTGTTTATTCCGCCGGAGTGACGCGGACAGGAGTCCCGAATCGCTTGGCGGATTTGACGCGTGCCCGGGCGATCTCCACGGTCCTGTCGCGCGAAGGAGCTCGGGTGACAAGCGAGTCGAGCAGCTTCTGAGCGGCATCGCCGACCTCCCGCACCGCGAGCAGGAAGGCTTCCTCGTTCGCCTTCGACGGTTCGTTAAAGCCTGACAGCTTCCTCACGAATTGAAGCGCGGCCGCCTGCACCTCGTCGGGCGATGCAGGAGGATCGAAGTTAAACAGCGTCTTAATGTTTCTGCACATCGCTTTTCACCTCACTTTTTCTTTTTCTTCTGCGCGGCTTCGGCGTTCTCCTGCGCTTTGAACTTCGCGATCTTGCCGATCAGCTCGAGCGGAAGCGGCTTGTCCATCGGGAACTTGACCGCGGACTTCGACACCTCGTACGGGGCCAACTCATCCTTGAACGTTTCGAACGCCGTAAACGGGGGCGGCGTCGAGATCGAATAGTGGCTCTTGTAGGCCGAGTAATAGATCACCATGCCGTGGAGCTTGAATGCGGGAATTTGATAGCTGATGACCTCTTCGGCTTCGGGTATCGCTTGCGAGATCGTCTGGCGGATTCTCTCCAGACTGGCTTGAACCTCTTCGGGGAACGCGCCTATGTACTCTTCCACGCTTTGAATTTTATCGCCGGTCGGCATGTCCGGATCACCTCGTCAGAAAATTGGGGAAGCAATCGTCCAATACGTTCATTATTAACCAATAATCGGCTCCGTGCAACGAAAGAGCCGCGCCGGAGCCGATCAGATTTGTGCGATATTATGGGCTTAACGCATCCAGAACGGCCTGCACGCCGTAAGAATTGCCGAGCGGGCCGTAGCCCAGGGCAAGCTGTCCGTCGATGTCGTAGAAATGGCCGTTCCGAACGGCCTTCAGCGTATTCCAGACGCCGCTCTTCGACCACTCGTCAGACAATGCCGGAAGCGACGGATCGGACACGTTGAACTGGCCCAGGAACAGATGGTCGGGATCGAGCTGGCTCAAGCCTTCCAAGGACAGCTGCGCGCCATCCCCCATCTCGCTCGACTCCGGCGCCTTCAGCCCAAGCCCCTCGTAATACGTCGGCAAGTAATTCGTTCCTTGCAGCCAGGCTTCCTTGGCTCTGATCTGCACGAACGCAACCGAGCCCTCGACGCTCGCCAGCTTCTCCTTCGCGGACTGCACCTTCGCGCGGAAATCGGCGATGTAGCTCGCGGCGACTTCCTCTTGGCCGAGAATGCTGCCGAACTCGGTCACGACGGAAGGCCAGTCTCCCCACACATCCGTCTTCTGCTCGTCGAGCACGACGGTCGTGGCGATTTTCGTCAGGGAATCGACGATGTCCTTGTTGATCGCGTTGCCCGCGATAATGACGTCGGGAGCGTAAGCCAGCAGCGCCTCCAGGTTAACCGTCGTATTCTCCCCGACGATCGCCAGCTCCTCCAGTCGTTCGGTGTACGGCTTGTACGTATCCGTATGCAGGACGGACTGCTTCTCGGTGAACGGAAGCGCGAGTGCGACCGACTTCAAGTCGAACAGCAGAATCGAATCGTTGTAGCCCCAATGAACGACCGCCACCTTCTGCGGCTGCTTCTCGATCGTAACGTCTCCGTTGGCCGCATGGATCGTACGGGGGAAGGCGGCTGCGGGCGAAGCTTCTTCGCTCGAGCTTGGACTAGGACTCGAACTGGGGCTAGGTGCGCTCTCGGTCTGTGCGGGAGAAGACGAAGACTCTTGTCCGCTCGGAGAGCCGGAATTCGAACAGGCGCCGAGAAGAAGCGCAAGGACAAGCATGAGCAGCGACAATGTCACGGGAAATCTACGGTTAACCATGTCAAGCATCCTTTCTGAATTACGCGGGTTATATGTGATAACGATTCTCATTATCGAATATAACCATATCACCTTGTTTCTATGTTGAAAATGGAGAGATTCCCGAACTTATAATGGATGATTTCGCTCCCGGCGCATGCCGACTTTGCCCGGCGGCACGCCCTTGTGCTTCTTGAACAGCCTGCTGAAATAATAGGCGTCCGCATACCCTACGCTCTTCGCCACGACGCCTACCGGGAACTGTCCCGTGAGGAGCATCTCGTTCGCCCGGTTCATCCGGTACTGGATCAAGTAGTCAATCGGGCCGATTCCGGCGTATTTGCGGAACAGAGAGGAGAAATACTTCGCCTTGATCTGATAGCGCTCCGCCAGCATGTCCAGCGTGAGCGGCTCCGCGTGATGCTCCCGAATATATCGAATCGCCTCGTCGATCAGGGGGTAGCTCTCCTTGTTCTGGCTGACCCTCTCCGACAGGAGAATATGGTTGACCAACCGGTAGAACAGCGCCTTCTTCTCCAGCAACCCCATGCTGTCGGGGGAAGCGGCGGCTTCGAGCAGACGGTCCAGCACGCGCAGCAGTTCCGGGTCGGGAGGGACGTGCAGCATCGACACCTCGATCAAGCGGCGGGCATCCTCCCGATCGGAGGGCTCCGGCAAATAGTGAACCAATCCGTACTCGAAGCCCTCTGCTCCCGGGTAGATTTCCAGCCTCTGTCCCAAACCGCCCAACAGCACTCTTCCCGGCTCAAGCCGGTAACGGTCCGAGCCGCCGAATACGAACTCGGCGCTCCCCCGCAGCGCGATGACGACGGCGCACTTGGTCGTCGGTCTCGCGACATGTCCGCTGTAGATCAGATCGGCCCGCAGCTCCGTTCGGAAGACTCCGTATACGCCCAGCGGAATTCTCGCTAAATCCCGCGCCAGCTCCTCGTATGAACAGTCCATGCCGATCCTCCCCCCGACCATGCCCGATTCCTTTTCTCCCTATTATAGACCAGTCCCCGCCGGCCGCCTATCTAGTCCCTGGAGGCTTCATACAGCTTGCACGCCACGTAGGCCGGGGCCGTTCTAAAATAGGTCATATGATCGCCTTGAGCCTCGATCAGCCTGAACAAGCCGAGTCGCGACGACATGTGCGGATGCCAGCCGTAGCCTTCCCCTTGGGGAAGCACGTTGTCTCCCGTCAAGTACAAGTAGCTGCGCGGGATATCGAGCTCGTAGAAGGAATCCAGCTTCAGCTTCTCGAAGAGCGGCTTGGCCGGCTCCGGCCGAATCTCCGCATACAGCCGCCGCGCCAGGTCGAGATCCGCCAAATTCACGAACGTCTCGCGGAAGATATTAAAAGGCAGCATAATCGTATCGTCCTTGGACGCCTGCCTCAATTGCTCGAAAACTTGCAACGCATCGGGCGGGAATTGATCGGCCGGAGACTGTCCCTTGCCCAGCACGAGCGCGTTCGCGAACACCAGCCTTCTGATGCGGTCCGGCACGCGCTCCGCCGTCGTCTGAACGACCGAGCCGCCGAAGCTGTGCCCGACCAGAATCACGTCCTTCAGATCGCATTGAACGATATAATCGACGACCGCTTGCGTAATCTGTCCGTGCGTGACATTCGTATTCGGATCTGCCCCATGGCCGGGATATTCGGGAACGTGAACGATATGGCCTTGCCGTCTCAGTTCGGCGGCGACGCCGTTCCAGAAGCTCGCGTCCGCCCAGGAGCCGTGAAGCAGCACGAACGTCAATGGCCGGCAGCCGGAGCTCCCGTCCGGAAACTGCGAACCGGGCTGACCGTAATGGCCCGGGACATGCGCATAAGCTCCGTTAACCCAATACACTTGCATAGCTCATACTCCTCCTCGAAAAAAATCGGGTATGCGCCTAGCATATGTGGAGGCGGAAACTTAGGTTCACGGCGGGACGATGTGCGATGGGCATATGTTCATGTATGCGAGGAGGCAGCCGCAGGAAAAAGAAGCATTTGGCCGACGACCAAATGCTTCTCCTCGGGCGAGTCCGAAATCAGCCCTGATAATAAGACTGCGGAGGCGGCGGCGGGGGAACGGATGCGGTGCGCATCAACAGATCGTTGTGAAAGTGCGCCAGCGAGGTATATACGTACGGCACCAGCCAGAGGACTCCGATGCCCAGCGTGAACGGAACGAGCAGCGCCCAACCGATAAAGCTGAGCATCAAGAAAAACAATCTGCCCTTGTTGCCGGCCATCATCTCTTTGCTCCGACGGATCGCCTCCAACGCGCCGATTCCCGGATTGTCCTTCAGGATGAAGTAAGCTTGCGAATACCGGAATGCCGCGATGATCCCAGGAATGACCAGCAGCAAGCTCCACAGCCATACGAAGATCAGCATCAGCAAGTACAGAACGAAAGTTTCCCCGAACTTCGGGAATCCGCTGAAGAGCGTCTCGGTCGCAGGAGATTGCCGGCGGGACAAATCAAGGAAAAAGGCCATTAATCCGTAAATCATCGCCCCGGCGCACAGGAAGGCGGGAATCCAGCCGAGAAACGGGATAAGCCCGATCGACCCCAAAGCCGACATGACGAAGCTGAACAATAAATAGTGAAGCACTGCGCTCGTCCAATTGCCGGACAAGCTCTCTCTTGCTCTAGCGCGAAATTCTGCACTGGTCGGCACGACTCACATTCCACCTTCAGCCTATTATGAATACGTTTAAATTGTATTTCTTTACCACATTCTTGGCAATCGTAAAAGTCAAAAATCACGCTGCTTCTGCCTTCTCATCCATTGGGTGGCGGCCCACTTCTCTCCGGAGACGACAGGGCTTCCTGCATGCAGAGTGAGCTCGTTCAAACGGGGATCGTTATAGAAATATTCGAAGTAGACGGCGTTCCCCTTGCGCGGAGCGACCGTCAGATTCAACGAAGGGAAGATCGTCTCGCCGCCTTCTTCCACGTCGTTCAAATACATCACAAGCGTGCTGATCCGATTGTTGCCGATGCCGGACGTAAAGTAGTCGTAGTGAGGCTGATACCGTTCCCCCGCCCTGTAATGCAGAACCTGCAGCGGTTCGGCATGCGCGATCGGGACGTTCATCAGCTCGGAGACTCTGGATTCGATTCGATGAATGAGTTCGTTCTCGCTCTCTTCGAAGAACATGCCGCTGCTCGTCCTTATGTCGCTCACAGAGCGAGATTGGCCGACTCTGGCACGCTGCATCCGGTCCTTGGCCAAGTCGACCAGCGTGTCGCACTCGGCTCCGGTCAGTACATTTTCCAGAATTAAAATAAGAGGTTCTTCCATCTTGCCGACGATCGGAATCTCTCTATCCGACGTTCTGAGTAGGTTGCCATGCGGATTTACAATCGTCTGCTCTTTAACGGTCATCGCTTTATCCTCCTAGACGGAAATGAGGAACCATTCGAATGCGCGTGATGTCGATATCAGAAGTTGTAAAAACAAGGCCGGCAAGCGGCTACAGATTCACCTCGACCGTGGACAGCGCCACTTCGGGGTAGTCCGTGATCATGCCGTCGATCTCGAACTTAAGCACCTCCTTCATATCTCGCATGGAATTAACCGTCCATACCCATACCTCGCGTCCGTCGGCATGAGCCCGCTTCACTAGCGACGGGGTCAGCATGACCTGCTCGACCGTAAAGAAATCGACGTCCTGCGCCGACAAGTCGCCAAGCGCGAAGAACAGGATTCTCCCGATCTTGATCTCGGGCGCGAGCTCGCGCACCTTCGCGAGCGCTATGCCGTCGAACGACTGGATGCGCACCTCTTGCTCGCTCCCGGCTTCCTTGACCAACCGGACGACCTCGCTCGCCAGCGCTTCGCTCTCTCCGTACGGCTTCAGATCGAGCAGCAGCTTGATGCGGCCCTGCGCCTCCGTCAGCACGTCGGCCAGTGTCGGGATGCGAACCGGGGCCCCGTTGTCGTCTTCGCCGATGGACAGCCGGAGCAGCTCTGCATAGGTCAGATCGGCGACGCGCGCCCTCTCGCCGGCGACGCGCCGAAGATCGTAATCGTGATTCAGCACCGCCACTCCGTCCTTGGTCAGTTGGATATCGATCTCCGCCAACGGGATGCCTTTGTCGATGGCGGCCGTGACGGCGGGCAGCGAGTTCTCTGGAGCGGCCGACGCGTCGCCGCGGTGCGCCGCGATCTGCACGCTCCACTTCGCATACACGAGGCTGTCGTTCGCCCGCAAGCCGATAAAGACCGACAGAGCGATATACGAGACGGCGACCGCCGCGAACACGGTTCGTTTGCGACGAAGTCCCTTCCACCATTTGACGATGCGGTTTTCGAGCCGGCCCAGCTCGCCGGGGCGAACGTTCAGCCGATCTCTGGCTTTGATGCCTTGAAGCCGGCCCAAGCCGTAATAGAGCCGCGTCAGCAGGAAGATGTTGATCGGCAGAAGCAGAAGCGCCAGCAGATAGGTCAGAATCGTGGACAGCGTCAGGGAATGATGCTGAGAGACAAGCGCCAGAACGTCCATATTCAGCCAAAAGGGGATGGCTCCGGCGGCCGATACCGCAGCCGAAGTTGCGACCAGGACGGCGGCGTTAAACAGGAGCAGGGAGCCGAACAGCTGCAGCCACCGCCCCTGCGTCAGCGCATGGCTTCTGCGTATGGCCTGCCCGAGCTTCAAATCTTCTATGACGATAAAGTGAAGCACGAAAATCCAGCGAAGCAAGGTGTAGAGTGCGGCCGCCAGGAGCAGAATGTAGGCGGCGGCCATCGTGTAGGAAGCGTCCAGCACATAGTGGTTCAGAAAAATTGGCACGTTGAACAACGCGTAAAAAGAGGCCGAAAGAGGCGAGTCGACGAACGGGATCAGAAGAAGGAGCAGCATCATGAGCTGGAACGCGCCGAAGCCGAGCAGCCTGGGCGTCTTGCGCAGCGCGATCGTCAGCGCGTCCGCGATCGCGATCTCTTTGCCGAAATAGCGTTGCTGGACGAGAACGATGAGCACGAACAACTCGATCAACAGCGCGTAGGAAGCGACAAGCCCGATGAGGAACAAACCGCCCACGCCCTCGTAACTCACTCCGATCCGGTAGACTTCCGCGTTGAGCAGAGAGCCGGAGCCGACGACTCTAAGAATCCGGTTGAACACATACGTAATCACCGGTATAACGACGGCGCTCGTCACGAGCATGTAGAACATTTCGAATATAAGCAGCTTGGCAGAGAACGCGCGAAACTCGCGTACGCTTCTGCCGATCAGTTTAAGCATGGCGAATCATCCTAATTCAAGGTGTCGGTATTTAATTATAAAACAGACCGGCCCCCTGCCGAAAGACAGGGAATCGGTCTATTTCTTCAACGACGCCTCGTTAATTCGCGAATAGCTGCTTCTTCAGCTCCCGGTTGCGTTCCATGAAAATCTCGTTGTGCGAAGAAACCATCCCCCAGGCTTCCGCCTCCGGAATAATGTACTGCTTCGCTTTGTTCACGGCGTTGGCCGCATCCTGGAACGCTCCCGCGATCAGGTGCAGCTTGCCCTCATGCCCGAGAATGTCGCCCGCGGCATACAGCCCCGGCACGGACGTCTCGCTCATCGGAGTTCCCGCGATCGCCCATTCGTTCTGCATCTCGATGTTGACCTGGCTGTTGGAGAGCAAATCCTTATCCCTCTCGTACCCGTGGTTGATGATGACCTCATCCACCGACATCTCGACTTGCGCTCCGTCGTCCTTGTTGCGCAGCACCACCTGCTCGATCGCTTCCTGTCCGGGGGCGGCGACCAGCTTCTCGATCTCTGTATTGAGCAAGCAGACGACCGAGCTGGAGAGCAGCTTAGACACTTCGGCCTCGTGCCCTTTGAGCGTTTCGTTGCGGTAAGTCAAATACACTTGCTTCGCGATCGGCTCGAGCTCGTTGGCCCAGTCGATCGCCGAGTTGCCGCCGCCCGATATGAGCACGGTTTTGTCTTTGAAGCGCGACAGCGATTTGACCGTATAGTGCAAATTGGTAACCTCGTACCGTTCGGCGCCCTCGAGATTCAGCTTGGTCGGCTTCAAGATGCCGCCGCCGACCGCCAGAATGACCGTCTTGGAATAGTGCTCCGATCCCGAAGAGGTCTGCAGGACGAAGATGCCGTCTTCGTCTTTGGAGATGGAGGTGACCTTCTCTCCCAGCACGATCTCCGGATCGAACGTCAGCCCTTGCGCGATCATCTGCTCGATCAGCTTCTCGCCGGTAATCGGAGTGACGCCGCCGACATCCCAGATCAGCTTCTCCGGATAGACGTTGACTTTGCCCCCCAAGAAAGTCTGAAATTCGATAATCTTCGTCTTCAACTCTCGCAAGCCGCTATAAAAAGCGGAGAACAGTCCTGCAGGACCCCCTCCGATTATCGTCACGTCGTATATGTCCTTGGCGCACACTCGTATCCTCTCCCTCATCCTCTAATCCGATCTTATGACTTCGGACTCATTGTATCACAAACGGATTGAGAATGAAAATCATTATTATAGAGGTTGGATCGTATGCGGATCGACGAACTCGTATTCCAGCTCCGTCAGCTTGGACAGCAGGCCGTCCAGCGCTTCGGCCGTCCAGGGAAGCTCGTGCATCAAGATGTTGGCGCCCGGATGCATCTGGTCGACGATGCGCTGCGCCAGCGCCTTCGGATCGTTGCTGTCCGCCGTCATCGCCCAGTCCTGGGAGTCGATCGACGACGTTACGACCGTCAGGCCGGAAGCCTTGGCAACTTCGACAGTCACGTCGTTATAAGCCAGGAACGGCGGACGAAAAAATACAGGCGCCGTTCCGGTCATGTCCTTGACGGCCTTCTGGACGTCTCCGAGCTGCTTCTCTACCTGTTCCTTGCTTTCCGCACTGAGATCGATGTGGTCCCAGGAATGGTTGCCGATCATGTGCCCCCGGTCGTGAACACGCTTGACCAGATTCTTGCCTCTCTCAATTTGAGGCCCGTTCATGAAGAAGATCGCTTTGGCCTTATGTTTGTCCAGCGTAGCCAGAATCTTCTCGTTCAGCCCTTCATTCGGACCGTCGTCGAAGGTAAGCAACACCACTTTGTCGCTATTCTGCGCCGGGTTGACGGGGACGATCGTTTGGGTAGCTGCATGGACCTTGTAGACATGCTCGACTGCTTGCGGCTTCTCACGCGAACAAGCCGTCGCCAGCAGGATCACAATGGCGGCAATGACGCAATAAAGAACCTTTTTTCCGGTATTCATGTTCTGTAGCTCACTCCTCCGTACTAGTCAGCGTCTACGAAGTTCGTATGCTGTATGTTCCATTCTAGCGGCGAAGGAGGAGCGAAACGAGATAACAGATGAGCAATTTCTTACACATTGCAACGTTTTTTAGCGATGAGAAGCGTAGACGTTCGGCTTGCTGAACGAGCGAACGACCGCGAGATCTTCGGGCGTCAACTCGGAGGCATGCGTCGCGGCGACGTTCTGCAACAGCTGCTCCCGCGAGCTTGCTCCGGGAATGGCGACGGCCACCGCGGGATGGGCGAGCGAATACCGGATCGCCAACTGAGTAAGGCTGCGCCCGGGCGCTTCCAGATCGCGCAGCCTCTCCCGAAGAGCTTTGAGCTCTTCCAATTCGTAATCCGGCACCCCGCCCGAAGGCTCCCGGTTCGCTGCCAACGCCCCTTTGGCCAGCGGCCCCCTGGCGATGACGCCGATCCCCTTCTCTTGGAGAAGAGGAAGAACCGTTTCCTCCGCCCGCCGGTCAACGATACTGTACGAGTTCATCACGCTGACGATGGAGGAACGTGCAGCGTATTCTCGAATGACGTTGGGCCGGATCGAGGAGATGCCGTACTCTCGGATCGTTCCTTCCCTTTTCAACTGTTCAAAAGCTTCTATCGTATCGTCTATCGGGTCCTCAAGGGTTCCGCCATGAAGCTGGTACAGGTCGATATAGTCCGTGCCCAGCCTTCTCAAGCTTTCCTTAACCGAGGACAGAATGTATTCCGGGGAAGGGTCCCACGTCCAGCCTTCCTGTCCCGGAATGCGCCGGTTGCCGACCTTCGTGGCCAGTACAACCCGGTCTCTTCTGCCGCGAATCGCCTTGCCGACGAATTCCTCGTTGCGGCCGTGGTCGTACAAATCGGCCGTGTCCAGGAAATTGACGCCGAGGTCCAGCGCCTCGTGAATAAGACCGATCGCCTTCCCCTCCTCCGTTCCCAAAGACATGCAGCCCAGTCCGATCTCGCCGACGAGCAAGTCGGATACGCCCAGACGGTTCATTTTCATCGCGCGTTCATCCCTTCTTCTCCAGCCAATCTCCCGCCAGCCGCAGCATCTCCTCCTTGGAAATCCCGGGCCCCTTATGATTCGTAAGCGTGTAATAGATGTCCCGCTCTTCGTCATACCAGTTCAGGTACCCGTATTCAAGCTGCACGGGCCGTCCGTCGGCGGAGATCTGTCTCTTGACCTCATTATAAACGACTTCCGTCCCGGCGATCGTCCTTTTTTCGCTTGTATTGCCTTCCTGCAGCTCGACGTACATCTCCATTCCCCGTAAGAAATGAGCGTGCACAGCGATCGAAGCGCCGTCTTTGGAATAAATCGCGACCAGAGTCGCCGCGTCCGTCCATGGAACGGTCTTCATAAACAAGCGCTCGCCGTCGGCCGCCCGGGAAGCGATCCCGGAGAGCTCCTTAAGCGTGTCCCGGTATTGAGGCGTTTCCTTATTCGGATAGTGAGGTCTGATCTCTCCGTATTCGAATTGAAAGCCGGAGATCGCTTGCGGCAGCAGCGGGGAACCGACACGCCGAAGCTCGTCTTGAAGCTGGGGGAAAGAGGTCATGCGCTCCGGTTTGAATTCGAATTGCAAGCCTCCGGCTTCCTTGCCGCCCTTGACGTAATACGCCACAAGCTGCCCGGGTTGGGCGAATTCCCTGGCCTTCGCGGTGTACGGATTATAGGGAACGTCGGAGATCTTCGACGTGTTCGGCGGCACATACTGCACTCTGACCGTGCCGCTCTTGTCCTGGAACTGGATATACTCGGACGTGGCGTAGGCGGTGACGGAGACGACCAGGAGCAGAGCGAACAGGCCGGCCAGCGCCGTCGAGCTTCTCATCGTCCTGACGACAGCCGGACGGCGGCGCGACGGACCGGCAATGCGGGCCATTACCTTCTCGGCGACGTCGATCTCGGGAACTTGGCGTCTATGGACGGCAAACTTCAAATCTCGGTATTCATCGGATGCTTCGAATCGTGCCATGGCATATCCTCCTTCGACTTCATGGATGTCCGCACTTTCTTCTTGATTCGTTGCATTCTCTTCACCAGCGCGTTCGGACTTGTCCGCATAATGTCTCCCAGCTCGGCGAAACTCTTCTCTTCGAACGCCCGCAGAATCAGCAGACTTCGCTCCCGAGGGGACAATTCCGCCAACGCTCGCGCCAGAGACGGATGATAAAGCCGGTCGTCGAGTTCCTGCTCCGGACCCGCGGTAACCGTCTCCGGCTTGATCATCCTCATCACCTTCAGTTGGATGCGACGTCTCCTCAGCACGTTCAAGCAATGGCGGTAAGCGATCCGGTACAGCCACGCCTGAAAGTTGTCCGCTCTTCTGTACTGTCCGAGCGATCGATAGGCCTTCACCAGAATGTCCTGCACGGCATCCTCCGCGTCTTGCCGATTGGCGAACAATCGGTAGCAATAGCGGAAGATCGGCTGCTGGAAGGCTCTGACGATCGGCTCGTACTTCTCCGTCTCCCCTTGCCGCACGGCGGAGACCAACGTTTCCAATTCATCCGAATTCAGAGAGGGCTGCAGCGATTAAGACACCTCCTTTAACCTTATTACTCTTATAACACTCGAGCGACGAGAAAAGTGCCGCCGCATCGGCTTCATGTCGAAAAAAACGGCCGGGGATCAAGCGCGCGAACGCCAAAAAACCGCCTAAAGGCATTGTAGCCCGGACGGGTCGGAAAGCGAGCTTTTTTGATTTAAATAGTAATTATTTATACAGACCGGTCCCCGGATCGATGTGTTACGATAACAGCATAGATCATCGCGAATGGAGTCGAACGAAGGAATGGATTCGCAGCTGACAATGTACATTACCTTGGTGAGCGTGTCGGGCATCTTCAACGTGTTCCTCTGCCTCTACGTCCTGTTCAGAAAACAGGAAATTCCCGGCTCCCGCATTTTCATTTGGTACACGGCCGCCCTGTCCGTCTACAGCTTCGCTTACGCCTTCAGTCTGGCCAGCGATACGCTGTGGAAAGTCAAGTTATGGACGGTCGTCGAATATATCGGCATGCCGTTCTCCGCGCCGCTCGGTCTCATGATCATTCTCCAGTATCTCGGCTGGAAAGTTACCCGTCGGCATGCCGCGGCCATGCTCGTCGTCCCTTCTGTCACGCTGCTGATGGTCGCCACCAACGACTACCACCATCTGTTCTATAAAGTCTTTCGGATTAAAGAAGGGATGCCTCTTCCCTATCTGGAGATCGAGATCGGCGAATGGTATATCGTCCACGGGATTTTTACGTCCAGCTGCCTGATGGTCGCCACCGCTCTCCTGCTCAGCCGATGGAGACAGACTCGGAAGTCCTACCGCCCGCAGCTGGCGACGCTGATCTGCGGACAGTTTCTCCCGATGATCACCGCGTTCCTGTATCTCGTCGGGCTGACCCCGGCGGGCATCGACCCCGTTCCGATGGTCATGTGCGTGACTTCGGCGCTGTATATCTGGGCCATTCTGTCCGCGAAAATGCTGACCGTCATCCCCATCGCCAAGGAGACGATCTTCGACAGCATGAGGGAAGGCGTTATCGTCCTGGATGCGGCCGATCGCCTGAGTGACTACAACACTGCCGTCGCGCGGATGATTCCTTCCCTCGGTCCGGCCATGATCGGGAAAACGCTAAACGAAGTCTGGATCGAACTGACGGGATCCCCGTATCCGTTCGCCCATCGGCCGGAAGAACGGGCGGAAGAACTGAACTGGACGACCGACGGGACGGAACAGACGTACCAGGTCCGTTATTCCCCTCTGCTGCACCGCAACGGGGACGCGGCGGGTGGTCTGCTCATGTTCATCAACGTCTCCGAACTGAAGCGGCTCCAGCGCGAGCTGGAGCACCAGGCTTACTATGACGGGTTGACGCAAATTCTTAACCGCTCCCAGTTCATCAGCCGCAGCCGCCGACTGCTCGAAGATTGCCTGAGGGACGGACTTCCGTTCACCGTCGTTCTGTTCGATATCGATTACTTCAAGCGCGTGAACGATCGTTACGGACACGAGACGGGGGACAAGCTTCTCGTGCACGTCGTCGCCGTATGCGGCGGACTCGTCTCCCCAGGCATGCTGTTCGCGCGTTACGGCGGCGAAGAGTTCGTCCTTGCGCTGCCGAACGCGACTCTGGAGGGAGGCTGCGAGATCGCGGAGCGGCTAAGAAGAGGATTGGAGACCGAGCCGCTGTCGACTCCCCGCGGCGAGATCGCCGTCACCTCCAGCTTCGGGGTGGCAGAGGCCGAAGACGGAGCCGAAGTGACGCTCGACGCGCTGCTTCAGCAAGCCGACGAAGCCTTATACGCCTCCAAGCGGAATGGCCGCAACCGCGTCAGTGCCTATCGCGGAGCCTCGGCGTCGCATATCTAAGAGGCCGGCTTCCGCTCCGTCAGCAGCCGTGCCAGCAGCTCCAGCTGGCCTTCTATGGAGATCGGATCGAAGTAGGCGAAGTCGGCCCTGCTCAGCACGTGCGCCTGGCCGTGCGCAACGGCGGGCAAGCTTCTCCAGATCGGATGGTCCTGCACGTACCGGATTCCTTCGCCTTCGTCGGAGACGAACAGATAATCCGCGCCGGCGGCATAAACCGGCAGCTGCTCGAGCGGCAGGCCCTGCACGATCTGCCGCCCGCTGTCGATCGCCTGCCGCTGCACGGACTCCGGAACGCCCAGACGCAGCCCCCGGTAGATCGGCCAGCCCCCTCGCCCGTAATTGTCCCCGAACACCGAAAACTGCCGGCCCTGGCTGTCGAATCTGACGATGGCTGCCGTAGAAGCGCGGCTTACGACTCCCGCCAATCTCTCCCGGACTTCCGCGGCCCTTCTCTCGAATCGCGACTCCAATTCGTCCGCCGCCCGCGGACGATTGATCAGCTGCCCGATCAGCCGGACGTCGTCGAAGATGCTTCTGTTGCCCTCGTAAGGCAGCAGCAGGGTCGGCGCGATTTTGGACATGGCCGGGTAGGCCGACAGATTGGCGTCGTTCATGAGAATAAGGTCGGGCTCCAGCTTCGTTACGGCTTCTACGGACGGCTCGCAGCCGATGTCGACGATCCCCTTCTCCATGTCCTTCAGGAATGTGCTGCCTCCCCACCAAGTCAAGTTGGCGGCCACGGGTTTTACTCCGGCCGAGAGCAGAACGTTGGCGTAATAGAGCGCCACGATCCGCAACCCTTTGCGCGCTTGGCTAACGTATTGCTTGGGAGATTGCCCGACCATCTGCTTGAATCTCCGGCTGAAATAGTAAACGTCCTTGAAGCCGGCGCTCTGGGCGATCTGCTGCAAGCTGTCGTTGGAGGTGAGCAGCTGCTTCTTGGCGTGGCCAAGCTTCAATTCCGTAATATAGTCTACAGGGCTTTTGCCGGTCAGTTGCTTGAACAGATGCGAGTATTGCCGGGTTCCGATATTGGCCTGCTTCGCCAAAGCTTCCACGCTTATGTCGGAGACGTCCAACCGGTGCAAGCCGTCGATCGATCGCCGAACCGCTTCCCTGGATTGGAGCTGGGCGCCGGACGTCTCGCTGCCCCGGCACAGCTCGTACAACAGCTCCTGAAAGCGGATATGCTGCCTGAAATGCGCAAGCTCCTCCGTCGCTCCCCTGTGACGATAAAGCTCGTCCAACCGGCCTGCGATGCGGCCGAAGGGGTGCGCTTCGAGTTCCTCGTACGGAAAGATGCGCGCGTCTTGGTTCTCTTCGTCCGACCGACTCTCCGCCACCGGAACGGCCCGGAAGATCAGCCACATCAGCTTCAGCTCCGGACCTTCGTCCGCCGACACGTCGAACAACGTATCTGGAGGCAGGAGGAAGCAGCTTCCCTTGACCAAGCGACGCCTTCTGCCGTCAATGACGGCGCTGCCGGCGCCTTGCGCAACCGCGACGAATACGTGCTCCGGCGCGTGCAGCCTGCTCGCCTTGGCGGCAGCCTCGCAACGAATTTCGACGATGTCGGATAGAGTGAATAACGAGGTTAGGAAGGGCAGAGACAAACGGCTCATTCGGGCGCGCCCCTTTTCTTAGTTGATAATGATTATCAATTAGTCGAATGTCTCTATTCTAGCGAAACCCCGCGACACGCGCAACAAAGCCGCCGGAATACCGGCGGCCGATGAGTTGAGATTATGGAGAGGAATTGCCCGGCAGCAAATCTGCGATCAGATCCATCTGGGCGGAAATGGAGATCGGGTCGAAATAGTAATACTGCTTGGCGTCCAGCTCGATGACGCGATTTTCCTTCACGGCCTTAAGCCCTTTCCACACGGCGCTGTCCTTGACCACGTCGAGAGCGACCCCTTCGGTGGAGACGAACAGATAGTCGGCGTCTCCCGCGTATTCGGGCAGCTTCTCCATCGGCAGCTCCTGAGCGATTTGTTTGCCGTTGTCGATGACGTCTTCCTTGATCTTGGCCGGGTATTGCAGCTTCAACCCTCTGTAGATCGGCCATCCTCCGCGGCCGTAGTTGTCGCCGAACACGGTGAACTGTCCTCCGTTGCCGTCGATGCGAATAATGGCCGCCTTGGCGTCGCTCGTCAATACGCCTTCCAGCTTGGCGCGCGCGGCCTCCGCTTTCTTCTCGAACTCCTCCAGGAGCCGGGTTGCTTCGTCCGGCTTGCCCAGCAGCTTGGCGATTTCTTCGGTCTCTTGATAGACGGTGCGGTTGCCGTCGTACGGAATCAGCACAGATGGCGCGATCTTGGCGAATTGCTCGTAGTCTTCGGCGTTATTGCTGTTCATGATGATCAAATCCGGCTCCAGCGCGACCACCGCTTCCAGAGACGGCGGACCGCCGACGTCGACGAGACCCGCTTCCTGCTCCGCAAGGAACGGGCTTCCGCCCCACCAGGTCAGATTGGCTCCGACCGGTTTCTCGCCGAGCGCGAACAGGATGTGATGGTAATACAGGGCGACGATGCGCTTCGGATGCGCGGGAATTTCGACGTCGCCGTTAACCGTGCTGACGATTCTCGTCGCTTCTTCCTCCGCCGCAGCGGATGCCGAAGGCGAAGGCGATGGAGACGGCGTCGAGGACGGAGAGGCGGACGGAGAATTGGAAGGACTGGCGGAAGCGCCGGTTGCGGCGGAATTCCCGTTCCCGCATGCGCTGAGCAGCACGGCGGCAACGAGGAGCAGCAGAGAGGCAATGGCTGTCGGCTTGCGAATGGCTTGCATAGTTCAGACTCCCTTGTCTAGTGATAATAATTCTCACCATATTATAAGGAGGCCGCCAAAGGTCAACAATGGAGAATTCGGAGCAAAAACAGGCCGACATCTCCCCGAAGCGCGGAAATCATGCAAAAAGCGGGGCTGTCTCATACGCCAACCAGGCTGCTGCAACAGATAATCGATGGCAAGGTGCAAGGAGGATGGGATTAGGATGGGATGCCCCCCTTCGGGTGCTGTATACTCCTGGAATGGGGATAGGTAAGCGGGGATAGGTAAACGGTAAACCCGTTAATTGGCGATTCGAGGAGCATATGAGGCAGTCTTCGGGCTAATCATGACCCACAATCTGAGATAAGCCCAGGCCAATACGTGCGCACGGCGGGCTTATCTCTCGCATCTGGACCCGACCCGGGCCAATACGCACGCACGGCGGGCTTATCTCCTGCGGCCGGACCCGACCCGGTCCAATACGCACGCACGACGGGCTTATCTCCTGCGGCCGGACCCTGCCCAGGCCAATACGTACGCACCGCGGGCTTATCTCCCGCTTCCAGACCCTGCCCAGGCCAATACGCACGCACGGCGGGCTTATCTCTTGCGTCCGGACCCTGCCCAGGCCGATACGCTCGCGCGGCAGGCTTATCTCCTGCGGCCGGACCCTGCCCAGGCCAATACGTACGCACGGCGGGCTTATCTCTCGCATCTGGACCCGACCCGGGCCAATACGCACGCACGACGGGCTTATCTCCTGCGCTCGGACCCGACCCAGGCCAATACGCACGCACGGCGGGCTTATCTCCTGCGGCCGGACCCTGCCCAGGCCAATACGCACGCACGGCGGGCTTATCGGTTTTGTTCCGCGAACACGAACTCGACGGCATCGCGCTCCCGGGCCAAGTCCCAATATTTCTCCGCGATTCGATCCGGATCGTAATACGTGCCGGGAGACACGTAGCCGCCAATCGTGACGGTGCCGACGTAAACGTCGTGCGGCTTAAGCTCCTGCGCCAGCGAGTAAGCCAGCGAACGGACCGCGGCTTTGCCGATCGACAGCGATGCGTATTCGGGGTTCGGATGAAGCGCGAGGCCGCCTCCCGTAATGAGTATCGTTCCTCTCTTCCGCTCGACGAACTCCGGCACGACCTGCTTCACGCTCGTCAACGCCCCGACGACGTTCACTTGGAGTTCCTCGACCAGCCGGCTCTCTTCCAGCGTAGAAATACGGGCTTTCGAAATGACCGCCGCATTGTAGAGGAGCGCGTCCGGACTGCCGTGCTTGTCCCGAATGGTCCTGAACGCTGCTTCGATCGATTCGGGCTTGGCCGCGTCCGCCGCGACGGAGTGCGCCTCGATGCTGTGGCCCTCCAGCTCCTGCGCCAACGCGTTCAACGAATCCTGCCTGCGGGCGACGAGAACGACGCGGTATCCTTCGACTCCGAACTTCCGGGCGACGGCCGCGCTCACTCCCGGCCCCGCGCCGACAATGACCAACAACGGTTTGCTCATCTGTATCGCTCCTTCGAATCCTTTTCTATACTATATAATTCACATCGGAATTTAACAATATAGTCAAAAATATGGAGCTACTCTACCGTTTCGAGCGAATACGCTGGATTCGCGAATCACGCAGGACTATCCGGAATTGCAGGGGATTCGCGGAATGCACAGGTTTCACGGATAGTGCAGGACTATTCGGAGTTACCTAGGATTCTCGGATGGCGCAGGACTATTCGGAGTTACCTAGGTTTCACGGATGGCGCAGGACTATTCGGAGTTACCTAGGATTCACGGATAGTGCAGGACTGCTCGAGATTGCGCAGAACTGCTCTGGGTTTACGCAAGGTTCGCAGATTGCCCCGGATGGATCATAAAGGAGATCGCCGGATGGGCATGCCTTATACGGACGCTTCCTCCAACGGTTTCTCGTCCGGCTCAGCGTCGTCCGGACGTTCCTTCCACGCCAGGCCCCAGCGGTGCATCTCCTTCAGCACGTTCACGAAGTCTCTCCCTTTGTCCGTTAACGAATATTCCACGGTCACGGGCACCGTCGCGAATACTTCCCTCCGCACCACGCCTTGCTCCTCCAGGTTTCTCAGAATAACCGTCAACGACTGGGTACTGACGTTGTTCAGGCTGCGGCGAAGCTGATTAAAGCGCTGAGCACCGTAGCTCAAGTGGCCGATCACCAGAAACGCCCATTTGAACCCGATGACGTTCAGCACTTCCGCGATCGCGTTATTGCATATTCTGTTCGTCTCTTCCGTCTCCTCGAACACTCGGTATCCCCTCCTATTTAACTTACAATTTTATAGTTAGTTCATTATACGTGATAATATCACAAAATATTGCCTAATTTCATTATCGAACCAGCCTGATTATACTGTCAATAAGTCGAAGGGAGAGATCGCTATGAACGAAACGCCAAACGAAGGCACCGGGCTGAATCGGCCGCTGTCCACGGCCGGGATATTAGCGGCTTTGTCTGCGATTATCGTCGGGGCCTTCATGGTCATGCTCGACAGCACGGCGATGAACGTTCTGCTTCCGCGCCTGATGGAGGAATTCTCGGTATCCTACACGACCGTTCAATGGGTCGTCACCGGTTACCTGCTCGCGGAAGCCGCCGTTATTCCGCTCGCGGGCTGGCTCTCGGACCGCTATGGCATCAAGCGGGTTTTCCTGGCCGGGCTCGGAGTCTTCACCGTCGGATCGCTCTCGTGCGCGGTCTCGCAAGATCTCGCCTCGCTAATCGCTTCGCGGATCGTTCAGGGGGCCGGGGGCGGCATCATCATCCCGATCCTGTTCGCCTATACCTATCGGCTCAGTCCGCCCGAGCGGGTCGGCAAGATCATGGGGCTGGTCGTGCTTCCGATTATCGCGGCTCCGGCTCTGGGGCCCGTGATGTCCGGCCTCATCGTCGACCATGCGGCATGGAACTGGATTTTCGCCGCGAACGTCCCGATCGGCATTGCCGCCGTCTGGTACGGCGTTCGCAAGCTGCCCGCCGTCGAGAAGCAAGCGGCATCCGTTCTGGACAAGTGGGGCCTGCTGCTGGGTCCGCTCGCCTTCGCGGCGCTGTGCTTCGCGGTAAGCGAAGCGGAGAAAGGCTGGGGTTCCGCACGCACGGCAATCGCCCTTGCCGTCGGAGGAATCGCGCTAGCCGCCTTCATCGTCCGCCAGTTGCGTCACCAGCATCCGCTGCTCGAACTGCGCGTATTCGGATCGGCCGCGTTCGCCAGAAGCATCGTCGTGCTGTGGATCGCCGTCTTCGCTCAATACGGCACGCTGTTCCTGATTCCGCAGATTTTGCTGCATCAGACTTCCTTCAGCGCGTTCGAGACCGGCCTGCTGATGCTTCCCCACGCCGTGCTGGCCGCCCTGTCGAATCAGATCGGAGGTCGCTTGTTCGACAAAATCGGCATCAAGCCGCTGGCCCTCTTCGGACTGATCCTGCTCGCCGCCGGGCAGTATCTGCTGTCGCGGATCGACGCCGCCACTTCCGCGCTGACGATCGTCGCGTACATCTCTGTCGTCGGAATGAGCGTCGGCTTCTGCATTACACCGCTGGTCACCCATCTGCTCAAAGTGTCTCCTCAGCATCTCGTGAACCGGGTGTCCTCCTTGTCGAGCGCCACGCAGCAGGTCGTCGTCTCCTTCGCGATCTCGGGATTGGCCGCCCTGCTGACCGGGCGATTCCGGGAGCATTCGGCCGACGCCGCAGCGCGGCAAGACGTCTGGGCATCGGCATTTCAGGACGTTCTCATCGTCGTCATCCTTCTCACGCTGCTGGGAGCCGCGCTTAGCGCATGGATTCCCAAACCTCGGCCGCAATAGCCGCAACCGTTCCAGGGTACGACCGGACAACCGGAGACCGACCGCGCCCGCCATCGGGTCGCGTCTTTTTCTGCATGCATATCCAAGTATTTTCATCAAAATAATATGCGGAGGTTGTTCCCATGTCATTGAAAAACAAGTCGCAACGAGCGACGAAGCTCTCCCTCTTGTTCCTAGCGGCCGTTCTGCTGCTAACTGCCTGCTCCAAGGGCCGCGAAGGTTCCGCCTCTAGCGGCACTTCCGCTTCCGTTCCCCCATCCTCATCCGCACCTGCGTCTGCATCTGCATCCGAGACCGTGCCGGAAGCTCCCGTCCCGGGAGGCACGCTCAGCTACGGGCTCGCCTCTTCCCCGGACTCCCTGGACCCTCACGTCTCCGGCCTGGACGTCGCCTCCCGGGTGATGCGCAATCTCTACGACAGCCTCGTATCGTTGACGCCGGACAACCGGATCGAGCCATGGCTGGCGACCGAATGGTCTCTCTCCCCGGACAACAAGAGCTATACGTTCAAGCTTCGTCAGGACATCAAGTTCCACGACGGAACTCCCTTCGACGCCGAGGCGGTCAAATACAATTTCGACCGGATCGTCGATCCCGATACCGAAGCGAGCATTGCCTTGTCCTACCTGAGCTTGTACGAATCGTCCGAGGTGCTCGACCCTTATACGCTGCGAATCCATCTGAAGAACGTGTCCGCTTCTTTCCTTCGCGATCTCAGCCTTCCGTCCCTCGGAATCGAGTCCCCGGCAGCCATTCGCAAGCACGGCAAACAGGTCGGCCGGCATCCTGTCGGAACGGGACCTTTCCGATTCGTGAAGTGGGACGAAAATTCCGCGATCGAGCTGGAGCGCAACCCGGACTACGCCTGGGCGCCCGGCTTCCATTCCAATCCGGGGCAGCCCTATCTCGAGCGGGTCGTCTTCCGCATTATTCCGGAGGAGGCGACCCGGATCGCGAGCCTGCAAAGCGGGCAAGTCCACGCGATCGAGGGTATTCCGCCCCAGAACGTTGCCGCCTTGAAGAACGATCCCGCCTACACGCTTACAGAGCAGGATTCGTTAGGTCTCCCTTTCTCTCTTTTCATCAATGAGAGGACGCCGCCGTGGAACGAGTTGAAAGCCAGACAGGCGCTCCGGTTGGCCATCGATTTCGACTCGATCGTGCAATCGCTGTATCTCGGTACCTATAAGCGGGCATGGTCGCCGCTCACTCCGAGCACCTTCGGCTACGACTCCTCTCTGGAGAACGCGTTCGCCCCGGACCCCGAACAAGCGGCTAAGCTGCTCGACGAGCTGGGCTGGAAGCCCGGAGCGGACGGAATTCGGGAGAAAGACGGCAACATACTGACGCTCCGCTACGTGGAGTCGCTCCCGAACCGGGAGAAACGCAACGAGATCGCAGCTATCATCCAACAGCAGTTGAAAGCCATCGGCGTATCCGTAGAGGTGAATCTGACACAGGACGTCTCTACCGTCGTGCTGATCGACAAAGCTTACGATCTGTTCGGCAGCAGCAACGCGGCGCTCGACCCGAACTCCCTGAAGACGTTCTATCATACGGACGGGCTTACGGGCTGGCCGTCCCTGTCCGGCTTCGACGACCCCGATCTCGACCGGCTGCTGGAGCAAGGGGAAGTGGAGCTGAATGATGCCAAACGAGAGGAAATCTACAAGGAAATTCAACGCAAAATTATCGATAACGCCGTTGTCCTGCCGCTGTACGTCCATCCGTTCACCGTCGCGTCGTCGGCTCAGGTGCGGGGACTTGCGTTTAACGCGCTCGGCTATCCTCTTCTTAACGAGGCTTTCCTTGGCAAGTAATGGACGAAAGGAGCGTTTCGCATGATCAAGCTCGCCGCCGGGAGAATGCTAGCGCTGCTGCCCGTCGTCTTCGGCTCCTCGGTGCTCGTGTTCGTCATTCTCTACCTGATTCCCGGCGATTCGGTCATGTCCAGATTGGCTCTGGGAACCGCGAGCCCCGAAAGAATCGCTGAACTGCGCGGCCAGTTGGGCCTGGATCTTCCTCTATACGAGCAATTCGCCCGTTACTTCGGCCGCCTTCTCCGAGGAGACCTCGGCAGCTCGATGATCAGTTCGGAGCCGGTGTTGGACAAGATCGCCGCGCATTTCCCGGCCACGCTGGCTTTGACGGCCGCCAGCTCGGCCGTTGCGGCCGTCGTCGGAATCGCGCTGGGCATGCTGTCGGCGATCCGCCGCAACGGAGCGGCCGACGCCGTCATCCGGCTGCTCGCCCTGCTGAGCATATCCATGCCTTCGTTCTGGACGGGGATTCTGCTGATTCTCGCCTTCTCCGTCCATTGGAACTGGCTGCCGGCAACGGGTTCGGGAGGGCTGCGCGCCTTGATTCTGCCGGCGATTACGCTAGGAATCGCCGGCGCGGGATTCATCGCGCGCATGGTGCGCAACGGGCTGCTTGAGGTGCTCAAGCAGCCCTACATCGCGGCTTTGCGCGCCAAAGGGCTGGCGGAGGGGACTGTTCTCTACCGCCACGCCTTGCGCAATGCGCTGATCCCGGCCGTCACGCTGCTCGGCATGCTCGCGGGAGAGATGATGGCGGGGGCGGTCGTCATCGAGACCGTATTCGCCAGACAAGGAATCGGCCGCGTGCTGGCGGACGCGATTCTGGCCAAGGATATCCCCGTCGTTCAGGGAGTCGTTCTCTTCTCGGCCATCGTCTACGTTGTCGTAAATTTGCTGGTCGATCTCTCCTACTCGCTAATCGACCCCCGAATCCGGCGAGCCCAATAAACCTCAGGAGGAAAACCATGACGAGCGCAGGGGTTATCGCGTCTAAAAAATTCCTGGAGCGGCTGCTGCTCGCCTTGTCCGGCGGGGTGCTGCTCTTCCTGATCGCTTGCTCGGTCGCTCCGCAGTGGATGGCCACCGCATCTCCCACCGACATGCGAATGGATCGCGTGCTGCTGCCGCCGGGAGGCGCCCATTGGTTCGGCACCGACAATCTCGGGCGGGACGTCTACAGCGTCGTCGTCCACGGCAGCCGTTATTCGCTTCTGATCGGTGTCGCCTCGGTGGCGCTCGGATGCTTGACGGGAACGCTGCTCGGTCTGTTGGCCGGCTACTTCGGCGGGGTGTGGGACGCGATCATCATGCGCGTCGTCGATACGCTTATGACCATTCCCGGCATTTTGCTGGCGCTGGCGATCGCGGCGTCGCTCGGCCCCGGCATGCGCAATATCGTGCTGGCCGTCGCCATCTCTTCCGTTCCGGGGTACGCGCGGATCATGCGAGGCGGGCTGCTGTCGCTCCAGAACCGTCCGTTCGCCCTTGCCGCGCGTTCGCTCGGAGCATCGCGGCCGCGCGTCTTCCTCCTCCACCTGCTTCCCCATTCCCTGCCTCCCGTCCTCTTGATGGCCGCGCTCGGAATCGGCTCCGCCATTCTCGCGGGCTCGGGGCTGAGCTTCCTCGGGCTGGGAGAATGGAAGGAGGTTCCTGATTGGGGGGCCATTCTGTCCCAGGGAAGAAGCTATCTGACCGTAGCTTGGTGGATCAGCACGTTTCCCGGCATCGCCATTACGCTGTTCGTCCTGTCGATCAATCTGATCGGCGACCGGCTGCGCGATATGTTCGATCCGGCCTGACCGCTGGAATAACACGCGCTTCACGCCCGAATTCCCCACGAACGACTAACCGAAGGAGATGACAAGATGACTATCAAATTAAGCGTGCTGGACCATAGCTGGATCACGTCCGGACAAGACGCCGCCGCGGCGTTCGCCCAGACGATCGAGCTTGCGCAGCGGACCGAGGAACTCGGCTATTCCCGCTTCTGGGTGTCGGAGCACCACGATACACCCAATATCGCCGGCTCTTCGCCGGAAGTGCTGATCTCCCATCTGCTGGCCAGAACCGACCGCATTCGCGTCGGCTCCGGCGGAATCATGCTGCAGCATTATAGTCCGTACAAAGTGGCGGAGAACTTCAACGTGTTGGCTTCGCTCGCGCCCGGAAGAGTGGACTTGGGGATCGGGCGGGCCCCCGGCGGACTGCCGAGAGCGACGGCGGCGCTGACCCCTCATTCGTCCCATGCCCCTTCCGTCGACGAGAAGCTGGAGCAACTGGCCTCGCACCTTAAGGAAGCCGTTCCCGAAGATCCTTCCATCGCCGGATTAAGGGCAATCCCGATTCCCCCCTCTCCGCCGGAGCTCTACGTGCTCGGCTCAAGCGAGAGCAGCGGCCTGCTGGCCGCGAAGCTGGGGCTGCCCTACGTCTTCGCGTTGATCATCAACGAAGACGAGGAAGCCGCGGCCCGGGCATTTCAGTTCTATCGCTCAAGCTTCCGCGAGAACGCAGCCAGACCGCGGGCTCTGCTCGCTCTCTCGGTCATCGTCGGTGAAACGGACGAGGAAGCGCAGCGGCTCGCGTCGGAGAATGCCCGGATCAAATTTATTTTCGAGAACGGGCAGACGTACACGGCATTGTCGCGGCAGGAAGCGGCAAGCCTCCGATTCCAAGGCCGCTACACGACCCGATCGCAGCCGCAGCAGACGGTGTTCGGTTCGAAGTCTTCCGTTCGCCGGAAGCTGCTCGAGCTGCAGCGAGACTTCGGAGTTGAAGAGTTTCTCGTTACGACCATTTTGGAGGACTTCGACGCGCGGGTTCGCTCCTATCGGCTTCTGATGGACGCGTTTCCCGAAGCCGCGGAGAGCCGGACCGCTTCCTCCAAAGCCGATTAACCGAAAAACGTCTAATAACGATTGAAACCTCAGATGCGGCAGCACGTATTATTTTTCTAAATGAGACTTGCCGCAACTGAATAGTCCGACTCCAAAGGGGAGTAGCTGTACAATAAAAGTCGTCAATACGAGAGCCGCGGCTCTCCGGCTTTATTGGCATTGCCTTAACGGTGCTGTTAGCGAGACCTTTGTCCAACAAGGCGAAGGTCTCTTCGCGTTCTTGGGAAGAATAGACGGTAGGCTCATCTTACTTTGCGCTAGGGGGACTTCGCATGGATATCGGATTGCTGTTGGAGTATGGATGGGTGCTGCTCGTACTGATCGCTCTCGAGGGACTGCTGGCAGCCGACAATGCGCTCGTGCTCGCCATTATGGTGAAGCATTTGCCGGAGCAGCAGCGGAAAAAAGCTCTCTTCTACGGTTTGGCGGGAGCGTTCGTGTTCCGGTTCGCTTCTCTGTTCGCGATCTCGTTCCTGGTGGACGTATGGCAGGTGCAGGCGATTGGAGCGATTTATCTGCTGTTCATTGCCGCGAACCACATTTTCCGTAAGGTGATTGTAAAAAAGGGAGAACAAGAAGCCGCGAAGAACAAAGAAAAGAAACAATCGGGCTTCTGGATGACGGTGTTCAAAGTCGAGGTGGCGGACATTGCCTTCGCGATCGACTCCATTCTGGCGGCTGTCGCGCTGGCCGTCGCGCTGCCGGCGACGACTTTGCCGAAGATCGGAGGAATGGACGGCGGACACTTCATCGTTATCTTCCTGGGCGGCTTCATCGGGCTGCTGATCATGCGTTTCGCCGCGAATCTGTTCGTGAAGCTGCTCGAAAGCCGGCCGTCTCTTGAGATCGCCGCGTTCGTCATCGTCGGATGGGTCGGCGTCAAGCTGGCCGTTCATACGCTCGCGCATCCGTCCCTGCACGTCATTCCGCACTCGTTCGCGGAATCGACCGGATGGAAGCTGACTTTCTATGTGGTACTGCTGATTATCGCCCTGAGCGGCTGGTTCCTGTCCGGCAGGAAAAACAAAGATAACGAATCCGTTCGCGCAGCGTAACTTGCGTAGGGGTCGGGCGTCGCTGAATGCAGCGTCCGGCCCCTTGCTCTATTCCGGGAACACTTGGCGAATCCACTCTCTTGCCCCGTAAGCTATAACCCGTGTGGCAATGGCGTCAGCACGCTCATGCGCTCATTTTCGCTTTCGTCGAACAGCGCTTGCTCCAGCAAGGGAGACATCCTCGCTCGATTAGGACGGGCAGAGTGGTCGCATGCAGAAAAGAATAGAGAATTCTATACTTTCCAACAGGGCTAAAAAAATCCGCCCAAGGCTTCTGGCCTTAGACGGATTTCGAGACAGTTAAGCCTGTCACGCTCAGTGCTTCAAATAATGATACAGCCTGACGAACAACGCAGCGGTCTCCGCGCGCGTCGCTGCAACCTGCGGAGAAAACAACTCGCTCGGCTTGCCGACAAGAATGCCTTCTTGCTGCGCCCGATACACGGCGAACCTCGCCCAGACCGGAATCGCAGAGTCGTCTCCGAATACGGTGAACGGCTTGTCCGATTCCGTCTTCCAGCCGGCGATCCTCGCCAGCACAACCAACAGCTCGGAACGCGTAATCGAAGCCTGTGGCCTGAAGGAACCGTCTGTGTATCCCCGCAACCATCCTTGTGCAGTTGCAACGGCAATCGCTTGTGTCTCCGATGCCGAGAAGTCGGATTGATCCTTATAGCGCAATATAGCCGAGGCGCTATTCTGCTCCTTCTCTCCTATCAGAGATAGGAACTGAACGAGTGCTTGCGCCAATTCTCCCCGAGTAATCGTCCCGGTCGGCGCAAACCGAGTTGTCGACAGTCCATCCAAAATATCGAGCGCAACCGCTTCGCAAATTTCTTCTTTCGCCCAACTGCTGTTAATATCCTCGAACGAACAAGCGGCAGGCTTGATCGGAGGTTCCGGCGATGGGCTTGGCGAAGGCTCCGGAGAAGAACTTGGCGTCGGACTCGGCGAAGGTTCCGGAGAAGGACTCGGCGTCGGGCTTGGAGAAGGACTTGGTGTCGGGCTCGGCGAAGGCTCAGGCTGTCCGCCTATGAGAATGCCGCTGGTGTCGCCAACGCTGTTAAGCGTCAAGTCGGCCTGAGCGCCATAGCCAGCCAAACTAATCAATTTGCCGTTATTGCCGTACAGAGCGCTGTCCAGCGCAATGCCGTCCGTATCGGAATCTATGGATTGAATCGTATACTGGAAAGTTATCGCGTTCGTCCCTTGGCCGCTATGGTAGAGAGCATACACTTGCGAACTTCCTATTGTGATCGGCACTCGCGGGTAAGCCGTCTGCGCCGTGACCGCCTCCGAGAAATGAACGGTAAAATAGATCGTCGTCCCAGATGTATACGTGCCTGCGCTCGGCACATCGACCGAAGTAATCGTTGGCGTCGGAGCGTTCAAAATCACCATAAAATAACTGAGCGGATCAACAACTGTCGGGTCGCTCGGATTGCCTCCCAGATCGACAATGGCGCCATTGGCGCTGTCCAGAGATCCGATCTTAATTCCGTCCGTGTCCAGGTCGGAGCTTTGCACCGTATAACGGAAGATGAGCTTTCCCGTTCCGCTTCCGGACACATACTCGGCGTAGACCGCCTGTGTGACGGAACCGTTGCCCATTTCCAGCCTCAGACGGGGATGATCGACCACTTCCACCTTCTCGCTGAAATCCAGCCTGAAATCGAAGCTCTCCCCCGTCGTATAGTTGCGATTGGCCGGAATCGTCACAATCGTAACTCGCGGAATCGTCGCATCTACCTGCACGTCCGCGAGCGCCAGCTTGTACACTGCGGTCGACAACGGCGTACCCGAGCCGTTATTGATCTGCCCGCCATTCAGCTCGATTGCGCCGGCGGCCACGATACCGTTCGCATCCTCGTCTCCGCTCTGCACGATATACCGGAAAGTCGCCTGATTGCCGATCGCTTGCAGGAAATTCGCCTGCCGGGACACACTGCCCACCGTAAGCGGAATAAACGGGGCGCCCGTCGCGAAAACCGGCTCGTGGTATTCCACCGTAAAATCAATAGACTCCCCCGCATGATAGATAGCTGGAGCAGGGATTTGCTGTTTGACCGGCGGCACGGGCGTGGCGGTAGACGGCTGAATCACAATTCCTTCCAGAGATCGATCCATTGCTGCGGGAAGCGTACGATTAATCGGATTGCGCGCCCCAATGTCCTCAATCGAGCCTCCATAAAACTTGATTTCGTCACCAACTGTAATTCCGTTAGCCTCAAGACCGGGTTCTATGGTATAGCGGAAGACAACCTTGTCATGACCGATCGTGTAAAACTCCTCCGCCCGAACCTGAGTGCCACCGATGTCAAGCGGCAAGTAAGGTACGCCCCCGCCTACATTGACAACGATATTCTCTGAAAAATCTACAGTAAACAGCAACTGGCCCCCAGGCTCGTACACCCCGTCACTCGGCACGGTAACCGATTCGATCGTCGGTGCGGTTGTGTCTATGAGCACCCCTGTATGCTGAACTGGCGTATTACCCGGTCCGAAACCGTTTCCAAGATCGGCATCTTCGTTCGAACTGTTGCGGATCGTTGCGCCGTTCAGTTGGATCGGACCGACCACGTCAATGCCGTCCGCATCGTTGTCTCCCGCTTGAACCGTATAGGTAAACTGCACATACTGATCGAACCCGCCGGAATACAGTGCCTCTCGCTCGATTCCCCCGACATCCAGCTTCAAGCTTGGCGTGCCGCCGGTTACGTTCACCTTCTGGTCGAACACAGCGACAAGATTAAAAAACTCCCCTTCCGTATACGGCTTCAGAGGAAAAGTGTTAAGTCCCGTAATTGCCGGAGCAGCGGCATAAACTTTAAGCGCTCCTAGCGGTACAACAATCAGTCCAAACACGAGCAGCATAGCAACAAGCTTTTTCAATTTCATTAACACGCCTCCTTCCGGATGAACGGCTTCTCTCGGAGTATATCATCTTTTTCGATATGAATGGACATTTTTCCCTAACCCGCAGAATCCCATTACCAGCCGCTAACGGCAACAGTCCGTGGGGGTCGGGCGTCGCTGAATGCAGCGTCCGGCCCCTTGCTCTATTCCGGGAACACTTGGCGAATCCACTCTCTTGCCCCGTAAGCTATAACTCGTTTGGCAATGGCGGGAGACGCGATGGTGCAGCAAGCGAGCAGTTCCGGCAAGGCGTGTTCTTGAAGCGCGGCCTTCGCCGCATCCATGTAGCCTTCATAGGTCGGCGTTCTGCCGCCGACAACGATCACATCCGGATTGTACAGGTGCACCAGGTTCGTTAACGCATAACCGAAGTAAGTACCGGCCTCGCGAACCTCGCCGGCAACCCGTTCGTCTCCGGCTCCGAGCCGCTTCCGCAGAGCGGCATCGTCCAAGCCCGCGCGATTCAAGATGGCATAGCCGCTGGCCAGCGAATCGAGCAATTGCGGCTTGCCGTCTACAGTGACAAGCATGTAGCCCAGTTCCCCGCCCCATCCTTTGGCCCCGCGCAGCAGCTCGCCCTTGACGACGACACCCGCCGCGATAAAAGCGTCGACGAGAACGACGATCACCGTATCGCGATCCGCATACCGAGCCGCTTCGGCCATCGCCGCCGCTTTGACGTCGTTGACGAAAGCGACGGGAGCCCCCGCGACCGCGGCGAACACTTCGGCCGTCGCGCCGGTCAACGCCGGAACGACATGGCTCAGTTCCACTTTATCGCGATCCGCGACCAGCCCAGGCATCCCCATGCCGATTCCGCTCGGCTTGTACGGAAGCTTGCCGACGAAAGTCTCGACAGCCTGCTTAAGCTGCTCCAGCGAGCAGTCGCGCCCGGTCGGCGTCTCGCTCTCCAACAATCCGTATGGCGTATCGGCCATCAAATAAATGCTATCCCCGTCGATCTCGGCTCCTACATAACGATTCATCTTTTTCTCCCCGTTTCGTTAACGTTCCGCTGCCCGGTAATGCGTGCCGAGCTGGCCGGCGAATCGTTCGAGGCCGCGCTCGATGTCTGCTCTCATCCGTTCGTCTTCCGTGTCCACGCCTTCTTCCCACCACCAATTATGGAAGGCAAGAGGCGCGTTCTTGCGATGCTTGACCGGATCGAACCTGGCGACAATCCGATCCCCGTAGACGACGGGCAGCACATAATAGCCGTACTGTCTCTCGGCGGCAGGCTTGTACACTTCCCAGCGGTAGTCGAAGTCGAACAGCTCTCGGATCAAATTTCGGTCCCACATGACGTTGTCCAGCGGAGCGAGGACGCTGGCCCGTTCGTTCGGGCGATCGTCGGACAGCGCCTCCTCCAGAAGGGGCACGTCTTCGCTGCGCACGTATAGCGGATGCTGCACCCCTTCCACTTCGACGGGGACGATCTTCCCCTCTTCCGACAGCAAGGCGAACGCTTCGTTCCGCTCCCGGCTCTTCAGCCCGCGGATGCCGATCCAAGCGTCGCTCGGCCTGTTCCACAGCAGCCCGACGCTGCCGATTCGCCTCAGCACGAACCAGGCGTAATAGCGCCCATCCGTCTCGAACGGGTCGGACGCCGAGAGGAGCTCACGTGGAATCAAGCGCTCCGACAGGTCGTAATACTTGCGGGTATGCGACTTATGATGAACGCCGAGCCTGCCGGCATGGTACATGGCTTCCAGCGCGGCGCGGGACAATCTCGTCGGTCCCCACGCCCAGTCGACCTTCTCGTTGTCGTCCAGATCGCCGGAGCAGAGCGCCCCTCTGCTCTCGATCTCGGCCCGGAACCGCTCCGCGACATCTTCGTTCGCCCGGCACCAAACCCCGTGTTGCTCGCGAAGTCGCGAGAAATACGGCCAGTCCTCTACAGGCAGAATCGACATACACTTGTCCCAGTAGTCGATGAGCTTGCGATCCTGATACAGCAGCTCGGACAGCATCGCGGGCTCGAAATCCTCGACTTTGGAACGCAGCACCAGCTCCGGATTGGGGCCGACGACGTTAAGCGGATCGAACTGGATGCACCCGACGCGCTTGATATACGAGAGTACGCCTTCTTTGCCGCGAAACCGAAACCGGCCGCTTAACCCGTGATAAAACAGCAAAAACCTTCTCGCCTGCGACTTGGTTATCGATATTGCAGTCATTTTCGCACCTCGCGGGGATTATTGGTCGGCGTCTAACGTTTGCGCAGCTTATTCCCTGCCAGTTCCCCGAACATCCGGGACAGCTCCTCCGGCTGGCCGGTTACGATGTCCGCCTTGGGAATAATGAAAGCTTGCAGATTGCTTATGTAGATGTAGAAGCTCGTTTTCGACTCGTAGATGCGATAGATGTTGTCCCAGTTCGTCTCCAGAGTGGTCTTGAGATTGGGATTCACGGTTTCGCTGAACAACGAGTTGCGGTCGAAGCGGTAGTATACATTTTTCATGCTGGCGTACATTTTATTCGTTGTCAGATGCCGTTTGGCGGCCAGCGCCAACGTCAGCAGCATCAAGAGCGGCGTGCCGGCCGCAACCGCCCACAAAGTATATGCGGGAGCAGGCTCCCCGTCCAGAAAAGCCATCAAACCTAGAATCCCGAACAAAACAGGCGGCAAATAGGATAGATACCAGGTTCTGCGGAAGAGATGAAACCGATTGAACCTATGATACTCTTTTCCCCCGTTATCCGTTCGCACTTCGAAAAAATCCGACAATTGTTCCACCTCGACGAATAGGATGACGACGACCGCGCTGTGCCGACGATGATCATTCACTTATTCTACCAAATCCGACAAATCTCCTTTTTTCTGTAATTTCGCTAAGGTTCACGGAAACTTTGGGTATGCATCCACGCAAAAGTGGGACAATTCGCATTAGCTATCTTACACTACGGAATCCATAAAGGAGCTGCTTCGTGAATGGGGTGCAATTGCTCGTCTTCCGCTTTATCCTGCTGCCCGGAGAAGGAATATGTCCAAGATAAAGTGTGCAGTCCGTGGGCCGGAGCCAACACGACGACCTTGACCGTGTACACGAACAATCTGAGTCAAAATATTGTCGGCACCGGTTTTCTGCGATTCGATTCGGGTCCGGGTACCATTACGCTCAACATTCTCGACAGCGCGGGCGGAACGATCGCCACTTTCCCCGCCATTGCAGCAGGAACCAGCATCTCGTTTACTTATCGTCGATTCGCCACGATTCAAGTCGTCACTGCCGCGACGGTCGGCCAGTACGAAGGGGAGTTCTGCATTACGACCCGTTACCCTGTAAGCTAATCCACTATCATTCTCGACAAAGGTGTTGATTCGAATTGGCCTGTAACTGCGCGCCATCGGCGCTAGCCTGCTGTCCGGACCAGGAATACGTTCAGGATAAAGTGTGCAGCCCTTGGACGGGAACAGTAACGGATACGGACGAAGATCCCGTCACCATTGTCGTCTATGACAACAACATTGGCCAGAGCCTGTCCGCGACCGGCTACTTGCAGTATGCATCCGGACCCGCGGACATTTCTCTCCAGCCCGTCGACTCGAGCGGGAACGACATCGGAGCCCCTATCGTCATCTCGCCGGGAACGACCACTTCATTCACGTTTCGCCGCTTTGCCCAGCTGCAGGTCATCCTTCCCGCATCCGACGAAGGAGCGAACGATGGCGTCTACTCAGGCGAGCTCTGCATCACGGTCCGATATCCGCTGCCCTAATTTCTGTTCTCCCAGCCTGAAGAACGCGGTCACGCAGTATTTTCCTTCGATGATTCCCGTCTTGTTCTCTTTCGGAGCAATATGAATCGATCTGACGTTTCGATCCGTGAAAGTCCCGGTCGTTCCCGGATCGATCCGCAGGACGAACGGTCCGTCGCCGACAATAATCGCTTCGAGGCTGCCGCTGCTGGAGGCATCGTTAAATATAGACACTTGAGTCAGCTCCGCCTGTATGCCTGGGGACATCGTCCACAGTTGCTGCGGGCTTGTTTGGTTTTCCTGAACGAGAAAATTGCCGCAGCACTCCTTCTCCGTCAGTTGAGCGGCTTTCTCGACAGGAGGACGCGGCGAGGCGGGGTCCCACAATATGGTCGAGTTGTCGGTCGAGCGCCACAGCTGGGGAGAAGGCGGAGGCAGCTTCCGCACTCTGAGGATTTTCCCGCGGGACGGGCGCTTGCGGGGAGGGCAGCACTTTCGGCAGAGGCGGCGTTTTCTTCGTATCCGGCAGCGTTGGCGTCGGCCGGGTGCCTTGGCTGTTTTCGAGGCTTTGGTCGGCTTGGAGGTTGTGGCCGTCTTAGAGGCTCTCGCGAGACAGAGGAGGGATCGCAGCAAAATGGCATATAACCGCGCTTTGCCCGACTTGTATGTTCTCCGCTTCAATTGCGATCGCCTCCCCTTGCTTCCTGCACCCTCGCGCATCCCGAGCGAGGCGCTGCGTTGCGCCGATGTCTGTCAATGCTATACGTCATTCCCGTTTCTTACTTGTATTAGATGAAGAAATCGGGCAATTGGTTAGCCTTTCGGGCCGATAGGGCCAAAAGAGGGCGCTTGCCCAGGTCTCCCTTGTTCGGCGCGAAGATACGAGCTATTGTTAATGTGCGGCAGCAAGAAATAGCGGACAAGGATTAAAAGGAGTTGGCTCTCGCATGCAGCGTTCAGGAACCCCCATTCTCAAAGACATGTACGTCTATTCGGCAATATTGCCTGCCGAAGAAGTCGAATTTCTTCGAAATACGTCCTGTTTATTATTTATAGAGAATCATGAAGTCGGAATGAGGCTGACGATTAATCGCATCTCTCGTAAGCTTAAAGGCTTAGGTTGTATCTTCTTACCCCCGAATACCGCACTTCGTATCCATACAGCCGACTCGGAAAATTTGCGGCCGATTAAACCCATTCGTTTCTATGTTTGCGAGTACCAATGGATCGCCGAAGAAACATCCGACGATCTTGCTCCCGAACCGATGCTAGCCGAACCGAATGGAAGCGGTCTGTTTGAGCAAGCGTCCCTATTGCACGATTCATACAAAAACCGGATGCACAACGGCCTATCGCAGCGGTTGCCCCTGCAAGCTCAATTTCTGATGCTGTTCGCCAATGCCTCGTGGGCATTCGAACAACCCGACTCCATTTCTTTTGCGAAACCGCTCGATGGCATTGACCGGGTCATTTCTTACCTGCACGATTGCTACGATCGCAAAATCTCGAGAGACGACGTCGTATCCCTCTCCGGCTTAAGCTTGCGGCAATTCACCTCGAGCTTCAAGCGGCGAACCGGCCTCACCTTTGTCGAGTATCTCAACCGCATACGGATCGACCAGGTCAAATCCATCATGCTGCAGTCTCGAAAATCGCTGAACGAAGTCGCTCGCCAAGTCGGCTATGCGGACGAGTTTTATTTAAGTCGGAAATTCAAACAAGCTACCGGCATATCGCCGACTCTATACTTGCGCAAGCCTCGCACAATCGCTTCTCTGGATCATGCCTACACGCTGGACTTGCTTTCGCTGGGCGTCACGCCCTGTGCGGCCATTACGGATACTTGGGTGAACGAACAATTCCGGCCGTCCGGCTCGTTTCACCCCCTATACTGGCAGACCGACTCCGCCAAGCGGCTTCAAGTACTGCGGCACGTCAAACCCGATATCATTTTGTATCCACTTACGGAAACCAACGAATGCAGGCAACTGGAACAGTATCGTCAAATCGGGCTGGTCGTACAAATTCCATGGCGCGGAATCAACTGGAGGCAACACTTCATGAACGTTGCTCAGTTAACGGATTCGGAGCATAAAGCGAACGACTGGTTGGATTACTTCGACCACAGGGCAGGAGCGGTTCGGGAATCTTTAAGACGAGTGCTGGATCCTTCTGCAACGGTTGCCGTCATTAACGTGCGCAGCGATCGTATGCTCATCTATGCCTACGGCTACATGGGGGCGGATTTGCTCTACGACACCCTGAAGATCGCCCCTCCGCAAGCTGTTATTGCGATGCGCCTGCAGGGGCTGGAGCATCCGGAGTTTACGGTCTCCCAATTGCCCGATTACGATGCTGATCATTATTTCGTGGCTATCGAAAACAGTCAAGCCGCCAGACATCGGGCGGCCGCCATGATGAGGAGCCCGGAGTGGACGGCTCGGACGGCAGTGCAACGGCGATGCGTATATCCGGTAGACATGACCAAATGGTACGGCTACGGTCCCGCAGCGCTCGATGCGCAATTGGACGATGTCGTGCATTATCTTCTGCCCAATTGTCCAAATAAGCATGGACCAATCTGACATGTACACAAATCTCACAACTTGTTATAGTTCTTGGTGATAATGATAATCATAATCATCATGTATGGGAGCTAACGCATTTATGAACAGAAAGAAAATCCAGTTGGTATTTTTTATGATCGCTATCGCGCTTATGGTCACGACGGCTTGCGGCAATTCGCAAGAAGCCGGTAATCGGACAGAGAGTCCAGCCGCAGCTTCGGCCACGACGAACAACGCCTCCGCCGAAGTGTCGGCAAACAAGGACACGGCGACTGAAGCCTCACCATCCACTGCAGACTCCGAAGCGTCCACTCGGATCTACGAACATATGGCGGGCAGCTCGGAGATTCCTGCCAGAGCGGAGCGCGTCGTGACTGATTGGTATTACGGTCAACTCGTTGCCCTCGGAATCAAACCCATCGGGACGGATGATTTCGTATGGAACAATCACCCCTTCATCGAGAAAGCCGGAACGGAAAGCATAGGGCAATCTCTGGAGAAGATTATCGCGCTTCAACCGGATCTGATCCTCTCCTGGGGAGCGGCCAAGTACGACGAATACTCCAAAATTGCTCCGACCGTTCCGTTGGAACTAAGCGGCGGACCTAAAGAGTCCGTACGCATTTTCGGAGAGATCCTTGGACGGGAAACGGAAGCGCAGCAATGGATCGCTCAGTTCGACAACAAGGTGCAAGCCTCCCGGGACAGGATCTCAACCGCCATTGACCCTAAGGAAACCTTCACCATCTTCAATATCTGGAAAAACACTTTGCGCGTATACGGCTTTGTAAATATGGGCGGTTATGCGTTGTACGAAGCGCTTCAGGTAACCCCTGCGCCCAAAGTCGACGAGGCGTTCCGCAATTCCGAGGAGTGGTACCGCGAAATCTCGTTCGAGCTTCTGCCGGAATTCGCCGGAGACCATATTATTTTGACCAGCTATGATCCGGATGGCACTTCGACCGTCCTGAAGGACCTCGAAGCCAGTCCTTTATGGAACAATCTCGATGCCGTCAAGAACGGACGCGTGTATACGATCGATTATAACCACTTGTATAACGACGACCCGATCGCCGTTGAGCATCAAGTAGAGCTGTTGGCTGAAGCCATCTTGGCCAATCGATAGATTCTACGCCCCAGAGTCGTCAAGCAATCTGGTGGATAGACCAGAAGATGCCTTCGTTCTCGGTTCCGCCGACCGATATGTTGATCCCCAGCGTATCCGACGCATAGACCAGGACAACCGTGTCGCCCGCATTCAATTCGACGTCGCCCGCCAGCGTAATCGAACCGCTGCCCAAAATAACCCTGATGACAAGCAGCAGCGCAATATTGACGTTCAGCACTGGGAAAATGCCGGTTATCAGCTCCGTAACGACGGGAGACGTCCGGCGTACCCTGAAGGAGGGGAAGACGCCGGCGCCCAGTTGAACGGTCAGCGCGGCAAGCGTGGTATAGTTGACCGTTGCCTTAACTGAATATCTGCCGGTAACGGGCACGGTAAATACTCCGGTCGTGGCATTAAAAGCCGGGTTTCCGTAGTAGGGGCTGGCGGTCGACCAGTTCATCAGCGTAGCGTTGGCATTAACGGTAACGTTGTTGATCCTGGCGGAAAAGCCGTTGGTTGCGAAGTTGGGACCGGTAGGTCCCGTGGGACCCGTTGGGCCGGTTGGACCTGTCGGGCCGGTTGGACCTGTCGGGCCTGTCGGTCCTGTTGCGCCGGTAGGTCCGGTCGGGCCTGTCACGCCTGTCGAGCCTGTCGCGCCTGTTGGACCTGTTGGACCTGTTGGGCCGGTAGGTCCCGTTGGACCTGTCGCGCCTGTCGGGCCCGTTGGGCCTGTTGGGCCGGTCGGACCCGTCGGTCCGGTCGGGCCCACGGGCTCCTCCGTTCCATCGCAAAATAAAGGGGCGCAGACATGGCAGTGCGTCCTCTTGGAAGATGATCCGTCAACAAACCCGACTCCGTTCGCACAATCCGAACTGCAGCCGAAGTCGTCTCCCGCCTTCCCGCAGCACGACCTCATTCCCCATCCCCCATCTCCGACAATCTGTACAGGCCTTACACATTATTCAATGATTTTCCCTTCTATTTTGCTTGCGCTCTTGCCTTCGTTTGCCAGAACGGTTTATTTGTTACGGGACGGGCCTCGGACATGTCCATCGACTGCGCAAACTTCTCCGCTCATAATCCGATCTTTTATTTACGATGAGAATCGTTGTCAATATAATGAAAGGAAAGAAAACTCGGTTCCGGACCGGAAGAGGCGAAGAACGCAATGAATTTAACCGATCTGATCATGCTGTGGAGCCACGCTTCGGTGAAAGTGATAGATATTCGCCATGCGGTTATGGACGGCGGGGAAGCGCTCCGAGGCTATCGCCTGCCGGCCAATGCGTTCCTGTACGCTCTTCGCGGCCATGCGCACATGAGGTTGGACCATTCGTCGCACCGGGTGAGCCGATTCCACGTTCTGCACGGCAGTCAACGGTCATGCCTCGATATCGAAGCGGAGGAGCGTTTCGAGTACTATCTGATCCTGTACAAGGCGGAGCTGCTGCCGTCCCCTCCCCGGCATCTGCCGCAGCTTCCCGATCCGGACAAGCCGTTTCATTACGAGATCGGCTTCGAGCCGCTGTACCCGCTGCCGTTGTTGGACAAGCTGGAGAGAATGTACGCCTGCTGGAACACGCCCGATCTGCTCGACGCTTTCCATGCGCGCTCCTTGTTCTATCAGTTCGTACATGAGCTGCTGTGGCAGATGCGGCAGCAAGGAGTCTCGCCCGTCCAACCCGCCCCCCTCGCTCAAGCGCTTCGTTACATGCACGATCGCTACATGGAGCCGATCACCCTGGAGACGATAGCGGAGCTGCTGGATTGCAGCACGAGCTATTTGACCAAACTGTTTAAACGCCGGATGAAAATAAGTCCGATCCGTCTCCTGACATACATCCGTCTGGAAAAAGCGGCCAAGCTGCTGGTCCGCACCGAAGCGACGCTCCAAGAGACGGCCGAACTCGTCGGCTATCCGGACGCTCATACGCTGAGCCGCAGCTTCAGAAAGCACTACGGCCTGCCTCCCGTGCAGTTCCGAACCCAGTATGCGCAGGAAGGAATCGTACCGAAATTGCCGGGATTGTATACGAAATCTGCCCTTGTTGCGGCCGACCCCCGACGCTATAGTGTAAATGATTATAATTCTCATTTGCGCAAAAGAAGAGACGGAGGGTTTACTGTGCAGCACGCAGGCAGGTCGGCTTCACTGGCAACGGCGACGTTGCTGTTAGGCATGGCATTATTTCTCGGGGCTTGCTCCAATGGAGGGAATGTTGCGTCCGGGGGAAACGGCGTCGCGGTCTCGAGTCCGAGCACACAGCCGGAAGCGGCAACGAAAACCTATCAGGACAGCGCCGGGACGGTCACGATTCCGACCGATCCGAAGCGTATCGTCGATTTAACGGGCAATGCGATCGGTAATCTGCTGAAGCTGGGCATCAGCCCCGTAGGCGTTACGTCGGACGCGTTGGAGAATCCCTACCATGAAGGAATGCTGGAGAACATCGTCGATCTGGGCGACGGCACCAGCTTCGAAGCGATACTGGCCGTAAATCCGGACTTGATTATCGCGTTCGACTATATGGAGAAGACGTATTATGAGAAGCTGGAGCAGATCGCTCCGGTCATCCGATTTACGTATGGAGCCGAAACGCCGGTCGAACTGTTCGTGGAGTACGGGAAAATAACCCGGCGCGAGAAAGAAGCGGAAAGCTGGGTCGAACAATGGAATCGAAAAATAGCGGAAGTGAAGCCCAAAATCGCCGAGGCAGTCGGAAGCGGAACGGTATCGATTTTGCAGCCTTACGCGCAAGGCATCTATGTCTGGGGCAACAAAGGCGGCAGAGGCGGCGAAATTCTGTACGACTACCTGGAACTGAAGGCGCCGCCTGTCATCCAGCAAACTTTGGTCGACGGCAATGAGTTCAATGGCGATATTTCGCTCGAAAAGGTGCCCGAATACGCGGGAAATTTCATTTTCACCAGCAACTGGGGCGGAGACGACGGAGATCCGGATGTGCTGTACGGCAGTTCTCTATGGAAGAACCTTCCGGCGGTCAAAAACGGGCATGTGTTTTTCATCGATCCGAAAGGCTCTTACTACAACGATCCGATCTCCCTGGATGCTCAGTTAGAGCTCATCGTGGAGAGTTTCCTCGGCAAGCAGTCCTGACAGTCGCTCAAGAAAGAGCGAAGTTGACGGCCGCTTCCGCGTGAATAAGCGTCGTGTCGAACAGGGGGACGTCTACGTCCCCTTGCTTCAGCAGAAGCGGAATTTCCGTGCAGCCGAGGATGACTCCTTCCGCCCCCCGTTCCCGAAGCCGTTCGACGATTCGCACGAAATCCGACTTGGAAGCCGGATTCAGCTCCCCCTTGCACAGCTCGTTGAAAATAACCTCATGTACGCGATGCCTGTCCTCCTCGTCCGGCACGATCGCGCCCAGTCCCTGCTCCCCGAGCCGGTCCGTGTAAAAGCGATGCTCCATCGTATACAGCGTCCCGAGCAATCCTACTTTCCGCAATCCGAACGTTTTCACCCGATCCGCGGTCGCGTCCACGATATTCAGCAGCGGAATGCCCACGGCTTGTTGGACTTCTCCGGCCACGACATGCATCGTATTCGTACAGATGAGAATAGCGTCGCAGCCACCCGCTTCCAGCTTGCGGGCAGCATCCGCGAGCAGCGCGGCGGCTTCTCCCCATGCGCCCGCCTTCTGCAAGCGTACAACCTCTTCGAAATCGCAGGAATACAGCATGCACTTCGCCGAATGAAGCCCTCCCAAACGCCGGCTCACCCCTTGGTTGATATGCCGATAATAGTCGGCGGTCGATTCCCAGCTCATTCCGCCGATAAGTCCGATCGTCTTCATGCTGTGTCGCGCTCCTCTCTTTGTTGACAGCTTATCATGATATACTGGTATCTATAAGGTCCAGATCTTCACAATATATACAGTACCAGTTGGCCGTCCGGCAAAAAGGAGAATGGCAGATGCTGTGGTTTCCCGTGGATCGAACGATCCCAACCTCTCTGACCGCGCAAATCTATGAGCAGATGAGAAGACGGATTTTGCGCAAGGAGCTGCACGAAGGGGAGCGGCTCCCTTCCAGCCGAGAGCTCGCTTCGCAGATCGGCGTGTCCCGCAACGTCGTGCTGGAAGCGTACGAGCGGCTGTTGGCGGAAGGATATCTGGAAGTTCGTCCGCAATCCGGGACCTATGTGGCCGCAGGTTCCTTCTTGCGCTCTTCCGAGCCGGAACACTCCGGCGCCCCCGTCTCCTCGGGCCGGCCCCCGGTTACTGGCGAAGGAGGCATCGACTTCCGGGCGGCCCATCCGGCAACCGACTATTTCCCGCGCGCAGTGTGGGCGAGAATTGCCCGGGAAGTCTGCCTGGACACGCCCGAGCGAGCATTCGGATATGCCAGCGCCGAAGGCTCGCCCGAGCTGAGAAGCGTGCTGGCCCGCTATTTGCTGCAAGCGCGCGGAGTGAGCTGTGAACCCGAGCAGATCGTCATCACGTCGGGAGCGACGCAGGCGCTGCATTTGATTACCGAGCTGTTATCCGAAGGCAAGCAGGCCCGCATCGCCGTCGAAGATCCCGTCACCGACGAGATGCGCACCATCTTCACGTACGCCGGCGCTTCCCTGCAGCCCGTTCCGGTGGACGACAAAGGCATCTTGCCCGAGAAGCTGGACGACTTCGACGCGCCGGACTTTATTTTCGTTATCCCCTCCCATCAGTTTCCTCTTGGCGGCACCTTGCCGATTCAGCGGCGCATCCAATTGATCGAATACGCGCGGCGCACCGGCTGCTGTATCGTCGAGGACGATTACGACAGCGAATTCACCTACGAAGGCGTGCCCGTTCACTCGGTTCAGGGGCTTGACCCCGAGCGCGTCATCTATGTCGGAACGTTCAGCAAAATTTTGTCTCCCGCGCTTCGCATCGGCTACACCGTGCTGCCCGCTCGTTACGTCGAGGCCTATCGCCGCTTGAAATGGTTCGCCGACCGCCACACCTCCACCCTGGAGCAGCTAATTCTCGCCCGCTTCATGGAGCAGGGCTACTTTGACCGGCATATCCGCCGCATGAGGAAAATATACCGGAAGCGCCGCGAAGCGCTCGTCACCAGCCTGCGCCGGCACTTGCCGGAGGCGCGAATATTGGGCGAATCCGCCGGCATGCATCTGGTCGTGGAGCTGCCGGATCAGCGGTTCACCGAACAGACGATGCGCCGAATACATAAGGCGGGCGTGCAAGTCTACGCGGTCGAGCATTATGCCTTGCTGAAGGGAAAGCACGAGCATCAGATCGTCATGGGCTACGGGGGGCTTACGGCGGAAGCCATTCAGGAGGGCGTGATCCGGCTGGCCGGGGCGCTCCGGGGAGCCGCGCATTAGGGCCGGGATTGCTCGGGGCGCGGCCCGGGACACTTTCTTGGCCTTGGCACTCCCCCCTCGGCGTCCATCGACACTATCGTACGGCGGTTCGAGGCACTTTCTTGGCCTTGGCGCCCCCCCCTCGGTGTCCATCGACACTGTAGCACGGCGGCCCGAGGCACTTTCTTGGCCTTGACGTCCTCCCTCGGTGCCCATCGACGCTATAGCACGGAGGCTCGGGGCACTTTCTTGGCCTTCGCACTCTCTCCCCACAACGGTTGCCGAGATATCATAGTCTTTCTGTTGCAATGTGCCTCTGGCCTTGATACACTGGCAATAGATTTTTTGGAGGTGGCAGAATTGACTCATTCCATGCGTTTACGGTAGTGCCAGAATGAATCGGGCAAGCTCGGCCGTTTTTTTGCGAAGATGGCAGAGGTTTATTTGCGTTTCATTTTTGGCATGATCTATAAACGAAGGGATGGTTTTTTTAATGTCTGCCAATTGGAAAAAAACGTTTGCCATTCTGTTCTCGGGACAGATTTTCTCTATATTGACGAGCTCCATGGTGCAATTCTCGATCGTCTGGCATTTGACGGCTACGACGCAATCGGCGGTCGTGCTGACGATGGCCGGATTGGTCGCTTTTCTGCCGCAAGCGATTCTGGGGCCTTTCATCGGCGTGTGGCTGGATCGCTGGAACCGTAAGATCACGATGATCGCGGCCGACAGCTCGATCGCCTTGTTCAGCCTCATCCTTGGCTTGTACTACTATTTCGGCGATCCCAGTCTGGGATTCGTCTATTTGATTTTGCTGATCCGTTCCGTCGCTTCCGCTTTCCACGCTCCCGCCTTGCAGGCAGCCATCCCGCTGCTCGCTCCCGAAGACCAACTCACCCGGGTGGCAGGTTGGCACCAGATGGTTTTCTCGGTCTCGACGGTCGTCGGCCCCGCGCTAGGCATCGCCGTGTACTCGGCCACCTCTCTGGGCGTCGTATTGTTCCTGGACGTCGCCGGAGCGCTGATCGCCAACCTTATGCTGCTGTTTATTCCCATTCGTCAGCCGAAACCGGCGGCCCAGCAAGCGCCTCATTTCCTTAACGAATTCAAGCTGGGTTGGAAAACCTTCGTTCAAGCGCGTCCGATCGTCATCATTACCGCGGCTACCGCGGTATTCAGCATCGTATTCATGCCGCTCGCCACGCTGTTTCCGTTCATGACGCTGTCCCACTTCGGCCGCGGCGGATACAGCGCCAGCCTGATCGAAGCGGTATTCAGCGTCGGGATGATCCTCGGCGGCTTATTGCTGGCCTTCATGGCTTCCAAGTGGAAGGATATTACCTACATTTGCTGGAGCTTGATCGTTATTGGCTTCACTTGCCTGGCCAGCGGGGTGATCGGACCCGGCGCGTTCTTCGTATTCGCCGTCCTGTCGTTCCTGATGGGAGCGGCGTCCCCGTTCTTTAACGGACCGTATATGGCCATGATTCAGAAAGCGTACGCGCCGGAAATGCTGGGACGAGTCATCTCGCTGGTAACCAGCGTCATGCTGCTCGCCTCCCCGATCGGATTGCTGCTCGCCGGACCTATCGTCGACAAATACGGCATTCAATCGTGGTTTTTCTGGTCGGGCGTCGTCACGGTGCTGACCGGCGTTCTGCTGCTGGCCGGCTTCAAGAAACTGCAGGTCGGCGATCCCGCTTCCCAACCGTAAGTCCGCAACTGTTCTGCCCTGGCCATAGCGCCGATCGAATTTTCCGATTCGATCGGCGCTCTTTTATCCCCGCACGGGTGAATCTAACCTTTCTCCCCCGGCCCGCGCCGATCTCCAGGACGGTAGAGCACGCAAAAAAGAGACAGACGCGCTGTCCCCACATGATCCGCCTATGCAGCTGGATTATCCTGAAATGGGCAGTCCGATTTTCTTGTTGTTCGGGCATGGCATAGCGTCCCGTCCGAAGGGCAGCGTCAGGCGAAAGAGAGGGGAACCGAGCCCCCTCTAACCGACGCCCGTTACGGTATCAGTACGTGAACTTCTCCCAAGGCCCGATATCGGCTCGGTTCGCGATGAGAGCCGCGTCGCCCGCGTTTTCCGCGCAGACGTATTGCCCGTTAACGACGGCTTGCAGCGAGAATGTGCCGTCGGAGTTGGCGATCCAATTAAACTTCTGCGTATTGCCGATAGAAGTCGCATCAGCGATCAGACTGGCCGAGGACGAGGCGGTGACGTATCTGTTGTTGATCGTCGCCCGAAGCGCGATCGTGCCGCCCCCGGCATCGACGATGGCGAATTGCTCCCAGGAGCCCGCCGCCGCGCGATTGGCGATGAGCGCGCTCGCTCCCGCGTTCTCCGCGGTCACGAATTGGCCGTTAACGACCGCCTTGAACGCGATCGTCTGCCCGATCGGCGCATTGGAGCCCCCGCCTCCTCCCGCTGTAATCTTGAACGAGGAGATCGTGTTGTCGTTGCCGGTGTTCGCCAGATTCGGGTTGTCGGACGTGAACGTCCACGACGGACCGTCGAACGCCCCGTCTCCATAGGCGATGACGGTAATGCCCGCGGGCACCCGGATCGACGAGATGCTGTCGTTGGCGATGCCCGCCGCCTGCATCTGCGCAATGTTGTAGTCGCCCGGAGGCAGCGATACCGCCGTGCCGCCGTAGTTGCTGTTCGCGTAGAAGGTCGGCATCGGGCCGGAATACGGAACCGAACTGCCGAGCGTACGCTGCACGCCGTTGACGGTCATCGTCTTCGCCCCCTGGTTCGCCGTACCGTTCAACTGCGAATACGCGTAGTTGCCGAGCGGCTTCGCCGTCCGCTCCACGACGTAGACGGCGTTGGCCGTTGTCTCGAAGCTGAACTCGCCGCTTGAGCTTGTCGCCACGATGGCATTGTCGGACAGTCTTCTGACCTGAGCCTGCTGCGTTCCCCACGGATTGACGACCGTCGCTGGATTGCCGTACAGGCTCTTGATCCCGACGTACTTGGTCTCGCTCGCCTCCCTCTCCGAACTGACGAGGAAGCCGCCGCTTGCCAGCAGCGTAAACTTCGCGTTCATGCTTGAATCGGAGGGCAGCGCCGGGAATACGCGGATTTTATCGTTGTAGCTCTGCAGCAGCGATTCGTTCATCACGATCAGATGCACCCCGATATACTCGAATTCGCCGTTCGTATTCGTCGTGCGCCCGTTCGGATAGTCCTGATACCGCTGGAGCATCATCCGCATGCCCAAGTATGCCTCGTCTCCGAGCCCCAGCCTGGCCGCCTGAATCGGCGCCGGGTCCCATACGTTGTTGCCGCCGTAAGGATACGGTCGATTATTGTAGTTGTTGATAAGCATCTGCTGGTCCGGCGCGCCGATGCCGCTGACGCCGTACGGCCAAGCCAGCTCAAGCACGACGTTCTCGTTGTTGCGATTCTGCGAGAGCGGCGGCGTATGCGGGTAGTACCTGGACGAATTGTTCGGATCGACCGGGTACGCGACGAGATTGTTCAGCACGTTCTGCCATTGCGACCGGAGCGTGCCGTCGACGCCAAGCTGCTGGCTGACCTGGATCGCGGCCGGGAACAGCGCCCGGACGGCCGCCAGATCGGTTATCGCGTTCTGAACGTCCCAGTGCTGCTCGTGCGCGTTGGACGAAGCCATATAATACTTGCCGGTTCCGCTGTTGTAGCTCAGCTTCGCCGCATAAAATTTGGCGGCTTCCTTCATGAAAGGATACGCGGTGTTCGACAAATACGACGAGTCGTTCGTGTACTTGTACTGCGCGTACATGTTCAGCGCCGCCTCCGCCGCGGTGGACAGCGTATCCTGCGTATAGTCGCTGTTAACCGTGTGACGCGCATTGCCGTCCCAACCCATCGTCTCCGGCACCCAGATGCCGTCGATGCCGTAACGGGTCATCGTATACGATTTCAACGCATTGAAGTTGCGGCTGTACAGGTTGTTGAAAATACGGACCATGTCCGCATGGTTCGAAGCGAGGAACGAATGATAGACGTCCCGCTGGTTCCAGTACCAATAGGCATGGCTCCACTTGCCTGCATCGCTGTCGTTCACACCGCTGAACACGCCGTTGATGAAGTGGTTCGGATAATTGCCGTAACCGCCGGCGGCGATCAAATACGTGCTTAAATAGTAGAAGCTCTCCAGATAGTCGGCGTCGCCGGATGCGTTCGAATACTGGACGAACGACTTGCCCCAGAAATCGTGCCACCAGTTCTTGAAGTTGTTGAGCGTCGTCGCGTAGCCGGTGTTTTTCACGTTCGTCAGCAAGTTTTTGGCTTGCGTGACGGAGTCGTTGCCCGGCGCGTTCAGACGGCTGGCGACGGCGATCCAGATCGTGTAGCTGGAAGCCGGCGCGATGTTCAGGCGCACTTTGTTGCCGCCGACGTTCTGCGTCGTGAAGCTGGTTCCCTCGACGGTTGCGGCCATCGTGTAGCCGAACTTGTTCGCGTCCGTCTGCCCGCGGCTGAAGCCGGCGACGGTCGGCTCTGCGAAGACGGATACCGTACGCCACGTGTTGATGTCCGGCACGTCGCCGCCGTTGTTCAGCGAGCTGACATCCCACAGACTGAGATCGAGGGAAACGCCGGACAAGCCTGTACGGCTATCCTCGACGTGGATGCCCATCACCTCGGAATTGGGAGATCCCATGATCGTAATCGTCCGGTTATTGTCATACTTCGTCGTGACCAGTCCGTCGTACAGCGAGAGACGCTGCTGGTAGCTCGAATAGTTCGAGTCGAAGCCCGGGCTGCTGTAGAGATTGACGAGTCCTTGCGACGCCCAGCCGTGCTGCGAAGCGTCCACGCCTTGAAGCTGCATCGTCAGTCCGCCGGCCGTGTTCCACACTTGCGCGCCGACGCGGCCGTTGCCTGCCGGAACGCCGCTCTTGGGCTGACTGATCGGCGAGTTGAACACGAGATCGTGCTTGGACAGATAGGATGCGTAATCGACGTTTAACGTGCCTGTTGCCGCGTTGAACGAATGGGATGTCGGGCTTGCTGCTGCCGTGCCCGCGGCGAAGCAGGAGACGATCATGCCGCAGGCGAGCGCCAACGGCAGCCAACGGCCTCTCCGGGTGTTGCGCGCGTGATTCATTACCTTTTCCTCCTTGTCGATGATGATTCTGCTTGCTTGCACCTTTCCGCATGGCATGTCCTGCGCGTGCATTGTCGCCGGCTTGTCGGCGTATCCCCTCCTTTCGCTCCCTTTTTTGACGAGGCGCCTTCATCTTACTCCCTTTCCCCGGACCAAAAAATAGAGTTTTTTACTCTGATTTGTATAAAATTTTGCGCGAATTCGCGGCATCGGACGCTCGGTTTGCAATCGCTTTCAGAAGCGAGAATACGAAGCCAAGAACGGCATGGGAAAGTTTAAGAATGCCTCACTACGAAACGCGGCGTCTTGGAGTATGCTAGTGGTGATTCCCGAATTTACATTATTATCCATGACGATGGCGGAAAGGAGGAGAAAAAACCGCCCGCGCCGCCGAGCGGCTTGTCACAAGGTGTGGAAGTATTCAAGGATCCGAAAGGCCTATCAATGCGAGGAGGCAAAATCATGAGAAAAAAGCTGTGGAGGCAGTCGTTGTCGGGAACGATGATTCTGTCCGTCTTTTTCGGCCTCACGTCCTCTTCTTCGGCGGAGGAGCCCGTCACGATGTCCGGCAACCCCATCTTCACGAGTATTTTCACGGCCGATCCTTCTGCGCATGTGTGGAACGACGGTCGCATTTACGTGTATCCGTCGCACGATATCTTCCCTTCGCGCGGCAGCGATCTGATGGATAAGTACCACGTCTTCTCCTCGGACAATATGGTGGACTGGGTGGACGAGGGAGAGATTCTGCGCGCTGACGACGTTCCTTGGGGACGGCCGGAAGGCGGCTTTATGTGGGCGCCTGACGCCGCTCATAAGGATGGAACCTACTATTTCTATTTTCCGCACCCCAGCGGCTCGAATTGGAACAATACGTGGAAGATCGGAGTGGCGACGAGCGACAAGCCCGCCGCGGATTTTACCGTTCAGGGGTATATCCAGGGGCTTCCGGGCAGCAATCTGATCGATCCGAGCATTTTCCGCGACGACGACGGGACGTACTACCTCTATGCCGGAGGCGGGGCCGTCAGCTACGGCGCCAAGCTGGGCGCGGACATGATGACGATCGACGGTCCGCTCATGCAGTTCACCGAGCTGGAAGACTTCCATGAGGCGGCGTGGGTGTTTAAACGGGAGAACCTGTACTATTTGATGTACGCCGACGGCAATCCGGGAGCCAACCGGATGCGCTACGCGACCAGCAGCCACCCGCTCGGGCCTTGGACCAACCGCGGTGTCCTGCTCGACCCGGTAAGCCATAGCGAAACGACGCATGGATCGATCGTGCAGTACAAGGGCAATTGGTATTTGTTCTACCATGATGCCAAAGTCTCTTCCAACGGCACGCTGCGTTCCGTCAACGTGGATAAGGTGATCTTCAACGCGAACGGGACCATTCAGAAGGTCGTCCAGACGCCGGACGGGGTTCCGGCCGTTGGACCGCGCTCGTACGCTAACGAAGTCAAGTATTACGATCTGATCAACGAGAACTTCGACCCATACACCCAGAAAACGGAGTATGCCATGAACGGCAGCAACGTTGTTATCGGAGGGGGAGCGACCCGCTCGGGAGGAAACGTCGAAAATATGCACAGTCAAGGTTCCTACATCCAGCTCTCTGGCATCGACGGCGGCTCAGGCGGCAAGGCGCTTCTCACCGTGCTCTACGCCTCCGCTGACAACGGGGCGGCTTTCAAAGCGGATGCCAGCGGCGATACGGCCGGGGACGGTTACTTCCTCGCACTGCCGGGAACGGGAGGCTGGGGCAATTATACCGGACGCGCCAATCGCCTCGTCGACTTGAATCCCGGCACGAACAACGTCATTAAGCTGAGCGGCGGCATGGGAGGAGCCAACGTCTCCCGCGTCATCGTATCGCTGGTTCCGGGGACCGGTCAAGAAACGGAGTATCTGGTAACCGGCGGCAACGTAACCTTCGGAGGCGGAGCGATCCGTTCGGGCGCAAGCATCGAAAACATGCATATTCCGGGTTCCTACTTCCAATTGACCGACATTGACGGCGGTCCGGGCGGCCAAGCGCTTCTAACCGTTGTCTATGGTTCCGCGGACAACCAGGCGACGTTCCGAGTGCACGCTAGCGGGGACACAACCGGCAGCGGGTATTCCCTCGCGCTGCCCGGCACAGGAGGCTGGAGCTCTTACACCGGCAGCGTCAGCCGTCTGATCGATTTGAATCCGGGGGCCGGAAACTTCATTCGGTTCGAGGGCGGTGAGGGAGGGGCCAACGTCACCCGAATCGTCGTCAAATTGAATCCGTAAACCTCCGGCTGCCAACCGCAAATAGGTTCCATGCCCAACCCGTCCGAGCATCGACTCGGGCGGGTTTATCGTCGTCCCCGTATCAGAGATCGCCCCCTCGAAGCGACCGCTGCCGCACTTCTCCCGGCAGTCGGTCCTCCCTTAGCGCCCACTATAACGTCTCATCCGTGCAAAAAGTCGTAACTTTCATCCATTGCCGCTCCCGAAGAGCTCGGTGTAATCTAAAATGGCGAAAAAAGATAATGATAATCATTATCATATGTTGTAAAGTACAGATAGAACAGGAGAATGAAACCCCATGAACAGACTGCCGTCGCTCATATCGAAGAACGCTTTATTTCTCGCGCTGATTATTTTGCTCGCTGCTTGCAGCCCATCGGCCACGCAATCGCCTGCCGAAGCAACTTCCGAGGGGACCCCGACCGCCAGCGCCGCATCCGAAGCCCCGCCTTCGTTCAAGACGTACACGGACTTCCAGGGCCGGGAAACCGAAATTCCCGTCCATCCGCAACGGATCGCCGTCGTTGCCGGATCCGGAGCCATAATCGACGTCAAGGAATTGGGCTTCGAGCCGATCGCCTATCCGCATCGCTATATGAGCAACTCCGGGATTCTGAAGTCCGCGCACGAAGGCCTGAGCGCCAAGGCGCCGGATATCGGCATGCCGACCAACCTGGAACAATTGGCTGCTCTCGCCCCCGATCTGATCATTATGGGCTACGAGACGCAGGACAACGAATACGAAATGCTGCAAAAAATCGCTCCCGTGGCCGCTTTCGACGAATCGGTGCCGCTGCAGCAGCGACTTGCCGCTATCGGAGAAATTCTGGGCAAGCAAGCCGAGGCCGAGGTTATCCTGTCCGAATTGGAACAGAAAACCCGCTCGATGTGGCAGCAAGTACGGGAACAGGGGAAAGTCGCCGAGGGAGAGACCGCGGCCGTCGTCGTCTATTATTGGAACAAGAAAATGTATCTGATGAAAAACTTCGGCTTGTTCGATCTGATCAATCATTCTATGGGATTCAAAATGTCGGACGAGGTAGCCTCGCTCTCTTCCTCCTCTCCTGCGCCTTATATTGAAATTACGGAAGAGTCTCTGCACGACGTCTTGGTCGCCGACCGTCTGTTCCTGCTGTACGACAGCAATGCCGATGCCAAGGAAGGCTTCAAGCAACTGAAAGCGAGCAAAGTTTTCCAAGGTCTGGCGCCGGTCAAAAATGGAAAGATCCATTATATTCCGCTCGAGTACAACGACAGTGATTTGATAACTACCCGCAAGCTCGTCGACGTTTTCCCGCAGATTCTGGAAAGCGAGATGTTCGAGTAAGCCAACAGGAGATTCAGCCTATGTCTCTGCTTCCTTCAAGCGGCCGGTCCGCGTCCCCGTTGACGTTCGTTCTAACCGCCGCCCGTTGTCTGACGTGCGACAGCCTGGAGGGCCTCCCTCTCGGACAAGCCGACGATTATCGCCTCCTGCTTATGCTCCAAGGCTCGCTGGAGGCGAAGATTGGACAGCGAACGCTGTCGGCCGAACCGGGGGACTGCCTCTTGATCGTATCCGGCAGGGATATCTCTTTGATCAGCAAGGGGGCTGCATGCGCCTTCTGCCTCCTATCCTTCACCGCAGTGAACGCCCGTTCCAACGGCCCGGCGCTGCAGCGCATTCTGAATCGGCTGTCCGGCGGGCTTCATCTGCCGGCAGCCGCGCTTCATGAATTTGCCGAATCGCTGGAGAACGGCGAGCTTCAGGATGAGCTTCTCCAGTTCAACAAGCAGAGCGCGTTTCTGTCCCTGCTCTCTCTGCTTCTGGAGCAAAGCGATTCGGAGCAGAAGCGGCTTCGCGATCCGATGCGCGCGGTGAAGCAAACGATAGATTTCGTGCAAAACAACTATTCGCTGAATCTCTCCGTACAGCAATTGGCGGATATGGCGCAGCTTCCGCGCTGGCAGTATCTTCGCGTGTTCAAGAAATTAACAGGAAGCAATCCCAGCAGCTACATTACCCACTTAAGAATCGAGCAGGCCAAGAGAATGCTGTGCGACTCCGACGGGCAAGTGTGGGAGGTGGCGCACCGGGTGGGCTACAATGACGAACACTATTTCAATCGCAGGTTCAAGCTCGCAACCGGAATATCCCCCGGCCAATATGCCCGAATCTATCACCGCAGGGCCGGCGCCGCGGATTGCCGGGCAATCGTCCGTCGGCTGCCCGCCTCGGCTGAACGCATCGTGTACGACGATGCCGGCACCCTGGGCGACTTGCTTGCGCTGGACATTGAGCCGGTCGGAGCCAATCTCCGCTTCTGCGACAACGACTCGTTCACGGACAAAATCCATTCCACGCAAGAGATCGGCTTCCCGCTGGACCCGGACAAGATCCGTACGCTGAATCCCGATCTCGTGCTTCTGAGCCGATATGGAAGCGAGCGTCACCCGGAGCTGTCCGCTATCGCGCCTACGGTCGGGCTGAACGAATACGCTCCGATGCATCTGCGGGTACAGAAGCTCGGAGAGGTGCTCGGCATTCGCGAGCATGCCCGAAGATGGCTCGATGCTTACGACATGCGTCGCGAGCATATGTGGCAGCGGCTCCAATCCCGCAAAGCGCCGGACGAATCGGCGACGGTTCTGTTCTACGGCCGCAACGGACGCCTGTATCTGCTGCATCGTCTTCGCGGGTTGGCCAAGCTCCTGTACCACCCTCTCGGTTTCCGCATGGACGAGCGCGTTCGACGCCTGCGTCCGGCACGCGGCGATTACTATATCTCCATTACTCCCGATCGCCTTGGCGAATACGCCGTCGGCGATCGGCTATTCGTTTTTATCGATGCCGAACGACGTGCTTCCGCCGCATTGTCGGAGCTTAACCGCTGGCCGGATTGGAATCGGCTGGCCGCCGTCCGAACGGGCAAAGTTCACTATCTGGACTCTTTCTGGAATTTGGACGACGCGTTAACGAGCCGATTGACGCTGGAGCATTTTCCCGACTTATGGAGCTAGAGATTATCCGATAGAGGAGTGCCTAACGCTATGACGCACAGTCCTTCAGACCCTTCTCCGAAATCGCATGCGCCGCATCTCTTCGCTATCCCCTTGCGAATCTCCGGACTCACCGAGTATGCGGAATCCGGACGCGCGGAGCCCGTGTCGGGCCGATCCCAGCTCCTGATCGTATGGGGAGGCAGGGGAAGCGTGCATCTCTACGAGCAGCCGCACCCGGCGGCTCGCGGCTTTGCGCTGCTCGGCCGTTCCTCCTCGCAGGCCATTGGTCTCGATTCCGCCTCCTCCCTCAGTGGAGTCCATATCGAATTCGCTCACTATCCGTTAAGCAGCGCAGACGATCAAGGGTCCTGCCCGGAATTCGAAAACTTGCCTCGCTGCTCGACCGTGTGCATGAGATTGGCCGCCGAGCTGTATGCCGCATGGAAGGAGCAGCCGAACGAGGCCGAGCCTTACCGGGCACAGCTGCTGTTCAGCCGCTTGCTGTCCGAGCTTCATCGGGAGCTGGCGGCGGCTCGGGAGGCGTCCAACGACTGGCTGTCCCAGGCGGTTCAGTTCATCGAAGCCAACTACAACGAGGATCTGACGAGGGAGCAATTGGCGGAGAGAGCGAACGTCAGCCCCGAGCATTTCTCCCGTGCGTTTCGCAAGCATACCGGCCGAACCTTCATCGATTACTTGACGATGGTGCGGATTCGCAGTGCCCAGAGCCGCATTCTCGTGGAAAATACCGCAATGAACGCGCTGGCGCATCAGGTAGGGTTCCGGGAAGGACTCTACTTAAGCCGCAAATTCAAAGACGTCATCGGCATATCCCCGACCGCCTTCAGACGCAAGCGCAAGCGGATCGCTGCGCTGAATCTCAATCATACCGGCATTCTGCTGGCGCTCGGCCAAACTCCGGAGCTTGGCGTTTATACCTCCTGGCTGGAGCAAAACAAAGCGCATGCGCAATCCGGCGTCTCGCTGAATCCCTACGGGCATACTTCCTCCACCTTGTACGATGCGGTGGCCGAAGCGAATCCGGATATGATTATCCATTACAGCACCGCTGCGGAAAACCGGAGCCTGCTTCCTCTTGCCCCTGTCATCGAGCTGCCGTTCCGCACGATGAGCTGGCGGGAACAGCTGCTGACGATCGCCAACATGCTGGACAAACTGCGGGAAGCCGAACAATGGCTGGCCCGTTACGACGAACAGGTGGACCGGATCAATCGGGCTCTCGACGAGAGGCTGGGCCGAAGAGGCACCGCCATCGTGTGGGAAATGGCGGGGGACAAAGCGTACGCGTGCAGCGGGAGCTACGGAAGAGGCGCGCACATCTTGTACGGCGATCTTGGCTTCCGGCCTCCCGAACGGGATTGGTTATCCCATGGCTATGTAGAAACGACGGTCGAGGAGCTATACTCGCACAAGGCCGACCATATTTTCATCACAGGAACGCCCTCCTGTCCGAAATCCCGCCCGTATCTTCAGCGCTTGTTCCGATCCTCGCAATGGTCGGGTCTGGAGGCCGTTCGCGGCAAGCGGCTGCATTGGCTGCATGATTCCATTCTCTTCTGCGGCTACGATCCGCTCTCTACGCAAGCTCAGTTGAGCCTATTGGCGCGCCGGCTGCTGCCTGATCACAAATTTGCATGAACCAATGTCATTTTCGCTTATAGTCGAACGGACGGATACCTTGTATAGCTTCATTGAGAATCATTATCGATTGAATACTGGAGGGTATCCGCATTGCTGTACCGTTATGTAGTTTCGCCTAAAGTTGCTTTTATCGCAGCCGCACTCTGTCTCCTGCTTCTCGCCGCCTGCGGCTCGAACAATACTGCCGCCCCCGCAGTGCCTTCGCCCTCGGCTTCCGAGTCCGCCACGTCATCGGCCACGGCAAGCCCGTCCGCGGAGCCGGAATATAAGACGATCAATACCGTAAACGGAGCCGTTCAAATTCCGGTTCATCCCAAGCGTATCGTCGCCGAGGAATACTTGGGCAGCCTGATCGCCTTAAACGTGATTCCTGTCGGAGCTCCGGGCCTGACGCTGCAAAATTACTACTTCAAGGAGGCGCTCGCCGGCGTAGCCGATTCGGGAACGTATGGCTCTCCTTCCCCCGAAGCGATCGCCAGCCTGAACCCGGATCTCATCATTATCGGCAACAAGGATCAGTATGAGGCATTAAGCAAAATCGCTCCGACTCTGACGGTTCCCTACGGCGAATTAAAGAATGCCCACGAGGAGCTGATCTTCTTCGGCAAGGCGCTCGGCAAGGAAAAGGAAGCGGAAGCGTGGCTGGAGGAATACGACCGCCGAATCGCAGAAGCCAAAGCCAAGGTAGACGCGGTTATTCCGGCCGGCGCCTCCTTCTCAATCATCGAGAGTACCGCCAAGTCGATCTACGTCTACGGAGACAACTTCGGCAGAGGCGGGCAGCCCGTCTATCAAGCCTTGGGACGCAGGCCTCCCGCTGCGGTCGCCGAGCAGATCATGGAGAAGCAGTGGGCGGAGATCTCTCCCGAGATGATTGACGAGTACGCAGGCGACTACATCATATTGACGGCCAACGGCCGCACCGTGGAGGATTTCAAAAACGATCCGGTCTGGAGCAGCATTCCTGCGGTGAAAAATGATCGTCTGTACGTCTGGCCGGAAGAGCGTTCGTGGTACTACGATCCGATTGCTGTGCTTGCCCAGACGGAAGAGCTCGTGTCCTGGCTGACAAAGGCAAAATAGAAGATGCCGCTTCGACTTTTAATCCACCGCTTGTAATTCTTATAATTCCGAGTATAATAGTGTGTATAAGAGATGCAAACGAAAGAGGGCGCTTCTTATGCGTACTAGCCAGCAACGCGAGATTTGGTTAAACGACCATCTGGACCTGTACAATTATGCTTGCGAGATCGGAGACTCCGATTGGCAAGAGGAACTGATGGCCACGATTCGCAATGGTCCTCCCTCCGAGAACGACGAGACCGATCGGGAAGAACGCCAACGGAAGTTATGGCAGGAATACCACGTTCTTAACAACAAATTGCTGGAATTGTTCTCGTTGCTTAAGACGAGCAAGTCGGACTTCGAATCGCAGGGCATTCTTCGATTAATGTGGGCTTTGAAGAGCAGGAGGCTGGAAGTGGGCCGCCGTCTGGTATTATAGAGGATAGTATCGAATGGCATGCAGGAGACTGCTCTGCCATGAATAAGTAGGGGATTGCCGGGAGCATACACGCGAGTGTTCTGCCGGAAAGCTATCGCCGATCGAATCTGGGAAATTCGGTCTGCGAGCGGGAGCCAGGCTTGTCTTACATCGCCGCTTGCTTGGCTTCCGTCATCATCTTCATCATCTTGGTCATCATCTCGTCGCATTGCTGCATGCATTTCATCATCATGTCCATATCCATGCAAGCCATCATGTCCTCGGATTTCATGCCTTCCATCATCGTCATCATGCCATCCATGCGCGTCATCACGTCCTGCATGCACATCGTCATCATCATGTTCATTGCCATTTTCTCCATTTTCCGCTCACCGCCTCTTCTCCATAATTTACCTACTTTTCGAAGATACTATAATCTAGCAATGAGGTCAAGATTTTTTCTTGATTTTTCCACCAGCTTATGTTATCATACTAAACTTACTAGATTGGTAGGTTTACTGACGATGTTGTCCTCTTCTGACCGCCCCTCTCCGCTCTCTACCCTTTCCCCATACGGAAAAAACCGCTATCGGCTCCAAAAGGATTAAATCCCGATTGACTAAGTTGGATTGTGCTGGTAACATCATTTTTAACGGTGAATGAATATTCACGTTGTGAACGATCGACCGGATAACCGGAGACTTCCTCTTCCAATTTCGTCGGCCAACGCGGCGAAGGGGTTTCTCGCGTCTAATATTCATATTTTACCTATGTGTTTACTGAGAATGGAGGGGTGTCCGAGTCATGTTCACGCGTCACTGGCGACTGTCCGTCGCCGCGATCGCGGCCGCCATCGCCTTGTGGTGGGGAGTAACGAAGCTCGAATGGGTCAATCCGCTGTTCGTGCCCTCGCCGGCTTCCGTATGGAACGCTTTTGTGGAAATCTGCCGGGAAGGGTATAAGGGCAGCTCCCTGCTGGTCCATGCCGGAGCCAGCTTGAAGCGGCTCGGAACGGCATTCCTGATTATTCTGGCCACGGCCATTCCGCTCGGATTGATCAGCGGTTTCTTCATCCGGGTACGCGCGCTGGTCGAACCGTTCATCGAGTTCTACCGGCCGCTTCCTCCGCTGGCGTACTATACGCTGCTGGTACTGTGGCTGGGAATCGGCGACTCGTCGAAGATCGCCCTTCTGACGCTGGCCGGATTCGCGCCCCTGTACATCGCCGTCGCCTCCGGCGTCGTCAGAATCCCCCAGGATCGCATCAACGGAGCGCGATCGCTGGGCGCTTCGCGAGCCAGACTGTTCACGCGCGTCATCTTCCCTTCCTGCCTGCCCGATATTTTCACCGGAGTCCGCACGGCGCTGGGAATGACGTACACGACGCTCGTCGCCGCCGAGATGGTGGCCGCGGAATCCGGGCTCGGCTGGATGGTGCTGGACGCCAGCAAGTTTCTGCGCAGCGACGTGATTTTCGTAGGAATCATTCTGATGGGCGTCATCGCCGTTCTGATTGACTTGTCAATTCGCTGGCTGGAACGCTCCCAAGTCCCGTGGATCGGCAAAGATTCTTAATGCACACTCGAAACGAAGGAGAGAAGAACTCATGTCCAAATGGAAAAAATGGCCCGCTCTCGCCGCAGGCGCCCTTGCAATCGCGCTAGCTCTCGGAGGCTGCAGCAGCTCAAGCGGAGGCAAGCTGCCGAAAGAAGTGACGATCGGCTATCAGATCATTCCCAACGCGGAGCTGCTCGTCAAGACGAAAGGGCTCGCGGAGAAGCAATTCCCGGATACGCGCATCAACTGGAAGGCGTTCGATTCCGGACGCGACGTGAACACCGCCATCGCCTCCGGCAGCATCGATCTCGGATTGGCAGGCTCCGTTCCCGTCTCTATCGGAGTCGCCAACAAGCTGCCGTACAAAGTCTACTTCCTGCACGATATTATCGGCGACGCGGAATCGCTCGCCGTTCGCAACGAGTCCGGCATTGCCAGCGTGAAAGACCTGCAAGGCAAGAAGGTCGCTACGCCGTTCGGCTCCACCGCGCACTTCAGCCTGTTGTCCGCGCTTAAGCTGGAAGGCGTCGATCCGAAGACGGTGACGATCCTCGACTTGCAGCCGCAGGACATTCTCGCCGCCTGGCAGCGCAAGGACATCGATGCTGCATTCGTCTGGAATCCCGTGCTGGCGAAACTGACGGCCGAGGACGGCAGCATCGTCGTCTCCGCCCAGCAGCTGGCCGACCAAGGGGCCATTACCGCCGACGTCGGCATCGTGCGCGCCAAGTTCGCGGAGGACTACCCGGAATTCGTCAAGCAGTACGTGTCGGTGCTGGACAGCGCCGTGCAGGCTTACCGGGACAATCCGGACGACGTCGCCGCGACGCTGGCCCCGATCCTCAGCACGGACAAAGACGACGCACTCGCCCAGACGAAGCAGCTCGTCTGGCTGACCTCCGCGGAGCAGGCAGATGCGAAGTACCTTGGCACCGAGAAGGATAAGAGCGGCTTTGCCGACGTATTGAGGCAGACGGGAGAGTTTCTCGTCGAGCAGAAGCAGATCCCCGCCGCTCCGGAGCTGTCCGTCTATCAGGAAGCGATACTCCGCTAAGAGGAGGCGAACCCCATGACGTTATCCGGCATCTCGATTACGATGGCCGATCGGGGAGAGGCTCTCGCCTCTCCTTCTTCCCCGGCCTCTCCGCCCGTCATATCCGTTCAAGGCGTCGACCTGACGTACGGTCGCGGCAAGAATGCCAAGCAAGTGCTGTCCGATATCTCCCTCGACATCGGAGAAGGAGAGTTCGTGGTCGCGCTTGGCGCGTCGGGCAGCGGCAAAACATCGCTTCTCCGGCTGCTGGCCGGATACGAACGCGCGAGCGCAGGCCGTATCGACCTTCTGGGAACTCCCGCCGGAGAGCCGCGGCCCGATGTCGGCGTCGTCTTCCAGCACGCCAATCTGTTCCCCTGGCTCACGATCCAGCGCAACGCGGAATTCGGACTTCTGATGCAGCGCGTCGGCAAGCGGGAGAGAGAACGAATCGCCGCCGAGACGATCGCGCAGGTCGGTCTGGGCGACTATGGCCACTACTTGCCTTACCAGCTGTCCGGAGGCATGAAGCAGCGGGCCGCCATCGCCCGAACCCTCGCGGCCGATCCGCGAATCGTGCTGATGGATGAGCCGTTCGGAGCGCTCGACGCGATCACCCGCGAGCATCTGCAATCTCTCGTCAAGTCGTTGTGGCAGCAGAAGCGACGCACTTTCTTCTTCATCACGCACGACGTCGACGAAGCTCTCTATCTCGGCACCCGCATCATCGTCCTGAACGGCTCGCCCGCCCGAATCGGCACGGACAGGCCGAATCCGCTGTCCGGCGAGGCGGACAGCGTCACCCGTCTCAGACAAATCCCCGGTTACGCGGCCGAGCGGGAATTCCTGCTGTCGTCCTTGGAGAGCTCGTGACACGCCAAGCCCAAACGCCTTAGGCGTCCTCCAGAATCACGAACAAAGCCCCTCCTTGCCCCGCGAAACCTCGCGGAGCCCGGAAGGGGCTTTGTTGCAGATCAATGGCTGCCGGCGTTCCGCTCTCCCGGCTTGTAATGATAGGCGACGATCTCTCCCCGCGCAGCGACGGCGGAATTGCCGTCCCCCGCAGTAGGACGCAGCAGCGGGAATAACAGCTCGGAGACGCGGTAGGCTTCCTCCAGGTGAGGGTACCCGGACAGGATGAACGTCTCGATGCCCAGGGCGGCGTATTCCCGTATTCGTTCCGCCACGTTGTCGGGCGAACCGACGAGCGCCGTTCCGGCTCCGCCGCGGACCAGACCGATGCCCGCCCACAGATTCGGTCCGACGATCAGACGCGACCGATCCCCGCCGTGCAGCTCTGCCATGCGCTGCTGCCCGTGCGAATCCATCCGCGCATAGATCTGCTGCGCCTGCTCGATCGTCTCGTCGTCGACGTGCCGGATCAGTTCGTCCGCCGCTTGCCACGCTTCGTCTTCCGTCTCTCTCACGATCACGTGCAGGCGCATGCCGAACTTGATCTCGCGCCCCGCCGCTGCAGCCCGTTCGCGGACGCGTTCGATTTTCTCCTTCGCCTGCTCAAGCGGCTCTCCCCACGTCAAATACAGATCGGCATGATTAATCGCCGTCTCGATCGCGGCGGGAGACGAGCCTCCGAAGTAGACCGGCGGATGGGGCCGCTGATAGGACGGATAGAAGTTGTAGGACTTCTTCAGCCGAATGTGCTCGCCTTCAAGATCGACTTGTTCCTGCTGCAGCAGCTTCCTCCATGCGGTCATGAATTCATCCGTCAGAGCGTATCTCTCGTCATGGCCCAGGAATACCCCGTCGGCCTCCAGCTCCTCCGGATCGCCGCCTGCGACGACATTGATCAGAAGCCGTCCGCGCGAATGCCGGTCGAAGCTCGATGCCATTCTCGCCGCCAGCGCCGGAGACATGAGGCCCGGACGAACGGCAATGAGAAACTTCAGCCTCTCCGTAGCGGGAACCAGCATCGACGCCAGCACCCACGAGTCTTCGCACGATCTGCCGGTAGGCAGCAGCACGCCTTCGTAGCCCAAATCGTCCGCCGCCATCGCCACTTGCCTATAATAGGAGATCGTCGCGTTCCTCGCTCCCGTATCCGTGCCGACGTAACGGCCGTCTCCGTAGGTCGGGATAAACCAGAAAAAGTTCATGCAGCTCGCCTGCCCTTCACAAAGCGAATATTTATTCACTATGTAACTCAGCTTAAAATAATTGTTCCTATAAGTCAACTATGAATTAAAGGATGCGTCGTCCGCGTAAACGCGAAAAAGCCGCAGGAGCTTTCCTCCTGCGGCCTAGGGCGTGTATGCATACCCACCCTAACGTTCGGAACCGGTCTCTATTCCGTTTTGCGCAGCAGCAGCCGCATCGAATTTTCCGCGATTCCCGCCGTCAGCTCCGGGGTATCCGGAATATCGTGGAGCGTCAGCCCCTCCATCAAGGAGACGTAGATAAGCGCCAGCTCCATCGCGTCTCCGGATACGAACTGCCCGGCAAGCTGCCCCTCCTCGATGATCGCGGCGATCGGCCTCAGGTTGTCGATAAACTTGGCGCTGACCGCCTTCTTCAGCCGTTCCGGCACCGCCTCGGACGTGCGGGCATATTGCAGCAGAATGGTGATCGCCCATTCTCGCATCGCGATCCAGCGCTCGGTATACCACATCAGCTTGTCCGACGGCGTGCCCGGCTGTCCCAACGCTTCCTCGGCGAATTCCCGGTATTCCTTCTGCCCTCTATGCACGAGCGCTTCGAAAATCTCTTCCTTGGACACGAAATATTTATAGACGTTCCCGACGCTGACTCCCGCCGTCTGCGCGATGTCCGACACCTTCGTCCCGGCAAGGCCCCGGCGGGCGATGACCGTCAGCGCCGAATCGAGAATTTGCCGGCTTCGTTCCTCTCTCAATTGCTGATCTCTGACCCGATTTCTAGGCGACACGTCCGATCCGAACCTCCTCGACTTGCTCCCTCTCCGACTGCGGACGACTTCGCGCGTTCTTTTATTTCGCGAGTCCTGCCTGGAGATTCCTCCATACCGTCTTGTTGCTGTACTGCTTTGTCGAGCTGATATCGGGACCAAACCAGTCCGGCGCCCGGAAGCTCTCGGCCTCTTCCTCCGATTCGAATTCAACCTCCAGCACCCTAAGCTCGACTTGGTCGTACGTATCGATCTCGACGGTCGTGCCGCTCCAATCCGCCGTCGTTCTTATCTTCGTCAATGGAATTGCTCCCGAAGCCCGAATGAGCTGCTCGTACAGGCTCTCCGAGATTGAATATTCGATCTCCTCGCGCACGAGGCCGTTGCCCCTCTTGAACGTATGCGTAAACTCGTGCTCTCCAGAAGCCAGGTCTTTGATCTTCCGCACTCTCAGCTCCTGAGTGTCGTCCATCGCGAGGTAGGTTTGCTCGATTCGCTGCTCCTTGATCAGGACAAGCTCTCCCTCTCTTACGAGGGCGTCGGGGAATTCCGTCATCAGAAACTTTCTTTCGATTTCCTTGGCCATCTGCAAGTGCCTCCATTGCTGCAAAAATACGTAATCCATTCCGAATGTTCGCGCTGCTTCTTCCTTCCATTATAGCACATACCTTAACACGTTCCCTGAGAGAGAGCCTTCGAATCGGGAATCAGACAGTCGGATAAAAAGCTTGATAATAATTATCATTATTGTTAAAATAAAAAGGCAAGAGAGCTCGGCAAAGCCCTCTCGCCTTAAAACAGGATGAACAACGATTATTTCACTTCGAAGGTGACGCAATCCGTTTCAGCAGAGCGATCCGCTTCTTTAACACTGTTGCTTACGATCTTGATCGAAGCGGCGTTGCAGCGATTCTGTTCTGCCCAGAACCGGCAGGAATTCACTTCGCAAAGCACGTCCTTAGCCATGGAGATTCACCTCCTTGTTTGAGTTAAACGACCGTGCGCATCGAAGCCGATTTCGAGCAAGGTGACGCTTGTCCGAAACGAATTCGCCCCTAATCTCTAACCGTAGAGAGTAGGGTTATTTTGCGTTACAGTCGTTATATACCCCTATATTAACAAAACGAAGCTTAAGAGGCAACTAGAGTCTGCACCGGAAGACGCGCCGCCTCCCCCGGCGGAGCGTCCGTACGCCATTCGCATCCGGCGTCGTCCGACATCACGAATCCGGGATGCGGCCGACATTGCGGTTCATCAGACATACTCGAAGCGAACGTCATCATACTCCTCCGCAGCGTCCCGGAACACATCCAGAATGGCGGAGTAGCGCCCCCCTTCGGCGGAGTCGGCCACCCACCGGATTTCGACAGGCCGTGGCAGGTATCCCGTTACGCAATCCCACAACGCATCCAGGTTGCGGCCGTAGGTCTCGGGCAGCCCCAGCTCCCGCTTCAACCATTCGTGTACGTCTTCATGACGATCCGCTTCCGACTGTCTCAGTTCGATCGTTTTGCTCATCAGGGGTCCGGACCTCCTTCCGTAATATCGGTGAACGACCGATAATGGTCGGTCGTCATATAGATCAATCCGTCATTCGAGAATACGATCCGATCCGCGCCCCTCGGTCCGCCTTCATAGTTGATATCCGCCTCGTACCAGATCCGGTTTTTCTCCTTGGGCAGCAGCCCTTCCCGATTGCCGAAGCGGTCTCCCCCGATGCTCTTGCCCGGCGCCACCTTGCCCAGATTGCCCTCGGAGGGCACCCATCCCAGCCGTTCGGCTTCCTTCTTCGTTATAAAATTGTCGGGAAGCGTTCCGTGACTTCGGATGTAATCGGCGACTTCTTTAAAACCGGTAAGCGGAGCTTGCGGGGAAATGTCTTGCGTCCCGGGAGCCTCCGCCGAGTGAGACGCAATTCCTTGCGGCGAATCGACGCCGATCTGCCCGCAGCCCGCCAGCAGCACCGTGATCGCCGCCACGATCGCGGCCAGCAGCGGAACCGCGAATCGCCTCCACGCTTTCCTGATTCGTTCGCTCATCTTTTCTCCTTGTCTATGCCCCTCGAGCTATTTTCAGGAATCCGATCGGTTCCCTGCTTTTATCATAAATATAACCTTCTTCGAGGGAAAGAGAAAACAATCGCGAATTCGTCGAGAGCTTCTCCCCGCTTTTTTCTGATACACTGAAGGATATCGGAGAACCGATAAAAGAAGGGCAAAAAGGAAGGATAACATGGGAAGCCAAGCGGATTGGATTGCCGAGTGGGTGTCCACGAAGCCTTTGACCAGGCCATGGATCGTTGCGGGGGAAGTTCACCCCATTCGATCAAATGCGCTGATCCTGATCACGGACGGACATGGCGTCTGGAAGATCAACGGGGATACAGTTCACGTCTCCTTCGGCCAATTGATAGCCGTGAAGGAAGGCTCCTATATCGAGATCCTCGAAGGCGGGGCGATGGATCTTGCAGGCTGGCAGGTGCTGTTCCGCATTCGTGCCTTGTTCGAGCATGGACGGGAAACGGCGGAGACGGAATGGCCTCTGCCCGCGACTCATTCCTGGCATAAAACGCCGTTAAGCAGCGCGGCCGTAACGGCTCTGGGACCTTATATGCAAGAGGATTCCGACCGCAATGCCGTTCAGACCCGAATCGGCAATCAGCTTTTTCTATACGAGTTATTGAAGCATGCCTGCCTGGACTCCTCCCGCAAAGAGCAGAACCCCGAGGAGAGCCTGCAACGAACGATTGCCTTCATGCAGGAGCATTATGACGAGGTTCTGACGCGCAAGCAGTTGGCCGAGATCGCAGGGCTCAGCCCCTGGCATTATTCGCGAAAATTCAACGAACGATACGGCAAACCGCCATTGGAATACCTTGCGCATTATCGGATGTACCGGGCTCAGGAGCTGCTGCTGCTCACTTCGGCAACCACCCAGGACATTGCAAGACAAGTTGGCTTTGATGACGTTCAATACTTCAGTCGTCGCTTCAAACAATTGACCGGCGTGTCTCCGAGAAACTACAGTCCGCTGTTGGCGAGCCGCAAGATCGTGGCGCTGTCCCCGCTCTGCGCCGAAATGCTGATCCGCTTCGGAATCATCCCCCATGCCGTGGCGGTCACTCCTCTGCTCCTGACCGAGCGTCAACTCCGGCAGTTCGAACGGCATCGCATCAAGCTGCTGAAGTTTACTCAATTTCACTTGGACGCGGAGCTCGTCGCACAGACTGGACCTGACTTGATCATAGGACCCAACATTACGGAAGAGACGAAGATGAAGCTGCGCACAATTTCACCGATTATTTCTATCGACCATTTGAACGTCGAACTCCTCATCCAGCAGTTGGCCATCCTGTTCGGCAAAAAGGAAGAAGCTCGAGATCTGCTCTCGCAGATGCAGAGCGAGTGGGGTGCGGCGCGGAGAAAGCTGCATTCTCTCCTCCAATCGGAAGCCGCCATCATGCTGCTCCGCGTGGAACCGTTCGGCTATCGCTATCTGGGCGGTCGAGCAAGCGGGGTATCGGATCTGCTGTATCGGCAGCTCGGCTTGTCGCTGCCCGAGCCGCTAAGGTCGGGAGAGGCCTGGTTTAACCCCTGCTCCCTCGAGTTGTTGGCACAAGCCGATCCGGACTATTTGTTTGTGGAGAAACGTGTCATGGAGCATTTCGACGCCGAGGCCAAAATGAACGAATTAATGCAAAGCTCCGTCTGGAACAATTTAAAGGCTGTGAGAATGAACCGCGTCTTTTATGTCGATACTCGCCACTGGGTGGAAGGATGCGGCCTCGACGGACAAGCGGTGATGCTGGATCAAATCGTGGACGCTCTAACCGCCTCCGACAGATCATGAGCACAATTATCCAATAGATTACGCACGATTCGCTATAGAAAGCCTTCTTTTGATTTGATAATCTTTGAAAATAATAATCATTATCAATGATAAGGGGCGAGTAAAACATGTCACGAAGATTTATAGGGTTTGGAGCGGTGCTGCTGGCATTCAGCTTGGCGTTGTCGGCCTGCTCCGGCACATCATCCGTCAAAAAAGAGGAAACGGCGGCCCAAGAGACGAGCAGCGCGGAAACGAAGGTTGTCCGCGACCAGTTCGGCGAGGTGACCATCCCGGTCCAGCCTCGCAACTTGCTGGTGCTGGATTCCATCTATGCCGAGTGTCTGATCGAAATGGGCGTTACGCCGCAAATCGTATCCTTCGTGTCGGAGATCGAACCGGAGTATCGGGAGCCGTATTTCAAGGAACACGGAGTCACGATGGTTGCAGCCGAGCAGTATCAATATAACTACGAGCAATTGCTTCAGCTCTCTCCGGATATGATCCTGCTAAGAGGAGTAGGATTGGAGAAGGACGCGTACGACGATCTTACGAAAATCGCGCCGACCGTAGCGCTGGATTCCAACAACGAAATAGAGAACGCAATCCCCAAGCTGGCCGAAATCTTCGACAAGCAGGAAGAGGCCGCGAAGGTGCTCGACGAATACAAGGCGAAAGCCGAGCAGACGCGAGAGAAGATTGCGGCGGCCATCGGCGACCAGACGGTTATGGTTCTGCGCGTAGAGCATAGCCGGTACCGGTATATGGGAGCCAAATCGAGCGACAGCAGCGCATTCTTCTATCAGACGATGGGACTGAATAGTCCGGAAGCCATTAAAGATTCCACCGATTGGTTCAACCAGTTCTCGCTGGAAATTCTGCCGGGAATCGATCCGGATTTCATTTTCCTCGAGGACCGGGTGCTTGTAGGCTACGACACGACGAAATCCATGAAGGAGTTAAAGGAAAGCAAAGTGTGGAGCGGTCTCGACGCCGTGAAGAACGACCGCGTCTTCCCTTTGAAAACCAGTGATTTCACGGTAGGCGTCGGCCCGGTAGGCTCGGTTCGGCTTATGGATTACATCGCAGAAAAATTAGCGCCATGATCCATACAGAACAGGCTTTGGACGTATACGACGTGACGATCGTCGGCGGCGGCCCGGCGGGGATGTACGCAGCCTTCTACAGCGGCATGAGGGCGATGCGCACCAAAATCATCGAAGCCAAGCAGGAATTGGGCGGTTTCATGCGCACCTACCCGGAGAAAATCGTCTGGGACGTCGGCGGAGTCGGTCCGGTCCGCTGCGAGCAGTTGATCGACATTCTGGAGAAGCAGGCGAGAACGTTCGACCCCACGATCGTGTTCGGGCAGGCGGTTGCCGGGATGAACCGGCGGGAGGACGGCATCCTGGAGCTGACTTCGACGACGGGAGAGCTCCACTATACGCGCACGGTGATTTTGTGTGCGGGAAGAGGCATGACGCAGGTTCAGAAGTTGGACATTCACGGGGCAAACCGATATGAGCTGACTAATCTGCATTATACCGTCACGGACTTGTCGAGATTCGCGGATAAGCGCGTCTTGATCTCAGGCGGAGGGGACTCCGCCGTGGACTGGGCCAACGAGATGGAACAGCTGGCACGGGAAGTAATCGTCGTTCACAGACGTTCCGAATTCAGCGCCCATGAACAGCCGGTTGCGCAGATGCGGGCTTCCGCCAAAGTCATGACTCCCTACCGGATCTCCGGTCTGTACGGCAGGGGCGATCGGATCGAACGGGTCACGCTGGCTCATTCGGAGACCGGGGCGCTGGACGAGGTCGAGGTGGATGAAGTGGTCGTGAGTCACGGATACGATCGCGATTTCGGAAACCTCGTGAACTGGGGGCTGGAACGCGAGGACTACGGAGTCTCCGTCGATGCGAAAATGCGGACGAATCTGCCGGGCGTCTTCGGCGCGGGCGACTTCATCACTTACGGCAGCAAGGTTCGTTTGATCGCCGGGGCTTTTAACGATGCCGTATTGGCCGTCAACAGCGCCAAGATGTACCTCGAACCCGCAGCGATGGATATGGCGGGCGTCTCCTCTCACAACGAACGGTTTTTTGAAAAGAATAAAGCGGTGATCGAGCAAGAGAACAGGCAAAAGCAGCATCACACATAGTAGAAATAGAAACGGCAACGGCCAGGCCCCGAACGAATCTTCTTCGCTCGAGCCTGGCCGTTAAGGATTGTCCGTCGTTATTCCTCCGATTTCCCGTGCAGACGATTGAGAAATTGTACGGCTCGCGGAGTTTTCGGATGATGAAGCACCTCTTGAGGAGAGCCTTGCTCGATGATAAGGCCGTTATCCATGAGCAGTATGTGATCGGCTACGTCCGCGGCGAATTTCATTTCGTGCGTCACGATAGCCATCGTCATCCCTTCGGCGGCCAGCCGCTTCATTACCTTCAGCACCTCCCCGACCAATTCGGGGTCGAGCGCCGAGGTCGGCTCGTCGAAGAGCAGCACTTGCGGGTCCACCGCCATAGCACGCGCGATGGCCACCCGCTGCTGTTGTCCTCCGGACAGCTTATGCGGGTAGGAATCGGCTTTGTCCGCCAGCCCCACCTTCTCCAACTGCGCCTTCGCTCGCGTTCTGGCCTCGCTTTTGCTCCTCTTCTGCACGGTCACTTGCGCTTCGATCACATTTTCGAGGGCAGTCATATGCGGAAACAAATTCAGAGACTGAAACACCATCCCCGTAGTTTTGCGCAGCGCAATAATGTCCTTCCCGGATATTCGGGTACCCTCTCGAAACTCGAAGGCATGATCTCCAAGTATAATCGAACCTCGGTCAGGCCTCTCCAGCAGATTGAAGCAGCGCAGCAGAGTGGACTTGCCGGAGCCGGAAGGACCGATGATCACGAGCACCTTGCCCTTCGGGAGACTGACGTCGATCCCCTTCAACACCTCGTGAGAACCGAACGACTTGTGCAATCCGCGAATTTCGATCATCGCGCCGCCTCCTCCTCTACACAGCGGAGAAACGTTCCAGCCGCTTCTCCAAACGATGCTGCAGCACCGACAAAACAGTGCTGAACGCCAAGTAAATGACCGCCGCTTCGCTGTATAAGATTAACGGCTCGTAGTACAGTGCGACATACTCTTGCGACTTGCGAAACATCTCCGAGAAAGTAATGACGGACACCAGCGACGTGTCCTTCACCAATGCGATAAAGGAATTGCCGAACGGAGGCACGGACACGCGCGCCGCTTGCGGGAGAATAATCCGCCTTAAGGCTTGAGTTCGCGACATGCCAAGCGAATAAGCCGCCTCCCACTGTCCCCTCTGAATCGACAATACCGCCGCTCGCGCGATTTCCGAACCGTAGGCGCCGACGCTGAGCGACAGCCCGATAATGGCGGATACATACGGACTTAGAATGATGCCCGCACTGGGCAACCCATAAAAAATAATAAACAACTGGACCAACAGGGGCGTTCCCCGGATGACCCACACGTAGAAGCTTGCGATAAACTTGGGGACCATCCAGTCGGACAACCGGACTAGCGCCGTAATTACGGCGATAATCAAGCCCAGCGCGAAAGTAATCAGAGTGAGCGGGAGGGTGTACATAACCCCTGCTTCCAACAGGGGCCAGAAGGTATCCTTAATAATCTGAATCTGACGATCGTCCATCGTTCCCGACACCCTTTATAACGCCATTTTATTTGGACACGTCCGCCCCGAAGTATTTCTCGGAGATCGTCATGTAGGTTCCGTCGCTCTTGATCGCGGCGAGCGCTTCATTCACCGCTTGAACCAAGTCGTCATTGCCTTTCCGAAACAACGCGGCGCTGGAGGAGGCTTCGTCCGTCTCGTCCACCGCTTTAATTTTCACGTCCGGCCTTTGCTTCTTCAGATCGAGGAAAGACAAGTTGTCGTTAATGGTCGCGTCCGCTCGTTTCGACAGCAGCAGGTCGACCGCCTGATTAAAGCCTTCCGTGCCTACGATCTCGGCGCCGTTCGCCTGGGCGATGTCCTTCAGATTGCTCGTCAGCGATTGGGCGGACTTCTTCCCTTGCAGATCGGCCAGCTTCTTGATCTCCTTGTTGTCCTCGTGAACGAGAAGCACCGCCTTGGAGACGATATACGGATCGGAGAAATCGTATTTCTCCTTGCGGTCGTCCCGAATGGCGACTTGATTAAACACCGCGTCGAATCTCTTGGAATCCAGCCCGGCAAAAATACCGTCCCACGGCGTCTCGATAAATTCGGCCTCGACTCCGAGACGTTCGCAGAGCGCGCGCGCAATCTCCACGTCGAACCCGACCAACCGTCCGTCTTTGTCGTGATACGTGAAAGGCGCATAGGTTCCTTCCGTGCCGACTTTCAGCTTTCCGCTCGCCTTGATCGCCCCCAGAACGCCTTGCGTGGAAGGACTTGAAGGCGCAACTGAACCGACGGGCTCCGGCGATGCGGAATCCGGCTTGTTGCCGCATGCCCCCAGCAATAGAGCAATTAACGCAAGCAAGCAGACTAACGGATACGTTCTTCTCACCGCAAAAAAATCTCCTTTCCGTGAAAAAACCGGCATTTTGAATTGATTAAAGTATGCGCTAAACGAGGTAATCTTATTGCACGGCTGCGCACCGGAAACGGTTTGTCGCTTCACTTCGCTCTTCGCTGCATATTGAGGCTTAGATCGCATATGTTTTACGAGAACCGGAGGGAGACGATGACTTGAGCTCTGACCTTGCCAAATTCGCGGACCGGCTTCCTGTACCGTCTGTGCTAAGGCCGCTTCGCAAGGATCGCTTCCATACCTATTACGAGGTAAGCATGACGCAATTCCGGATGTCGCTGCATCGGGATCTCGGTCCCGCAACCGTATGGGGATACGAAGGAAATTATCCCGGACCTACCATTGAAGTAGAGTCCGGAGAGCGGGTATTCATCAAATGGATGAACCAGCTGCCGGACAAACATCTTTTTTCCGTGGATCATACCGTACACGGAGCGCACAAGGACGTCCCGGACGTGCGAACGGTTACCCATGTTCACGGCGCCGTCGTCGAATCGCCAAGCGACGGTTACCCGGAAGCTTGGTTTACGAGGGATTTCGCTCAAACCGGTCCTTATTTTTCCCAAGAAATCTACCGCTATGACAACCCCATGCAAGCGTGCGCCTTATGGTATCACGACCATACGCTAGGGATTACAAGGCTTAATGTGTACGCCGGCCTGGCCGGCATGTATATCATCAGAGACCGGCGCGAGCGCTCCCTCAATCTGCCTGCCGGCCCTTATGAAATTCCGCTTGTCATTCAGGACAAATCGCTCAACGCCGACGGATCGCTGTATTATCCGAGACAGCCGGAACCGCCCGTTCCCGGTCTGGAGACGTCGATCGTTCCGGAGTTTTTCGGCGAGATCAATCTTGTAAACGGTAAAGCCTGGCCGTATCTGCAGGTAGAGCCGCGCAAGTATCGTTTCAGATTGTTGAACGCGGCCAATGCCCGCTTCTATAACCTATCGTTAAGCTCTGGACAACCGATGTATCAGATCGGCACGGACGGCGGACTGATGGAACGTCCCCTCGCTGCCTGGCAGCTGATGCTCGCCCCGGGCGAAAGAGCCGACGTGATCATCGACTTCGCGAACCTGGAAGGGCAACGGCTCCTTGTAACGAACGACGCACCGGCCCCCTTCCCTGCAGGCGCTTCTCCCGAGCCTCGCACGACAGGAACCGTCATGGAATTTAGAGTCGAACTGCCGCTTGCAGGCATTGATACGAGCGCTATTCCAGCTTTCATGGGTTGCATCCCCTGGATTGACCCTGCATGCGCAACCCATTGCAGAAACCTGACCTTGGATTCGACCAAGGATCGCTTCGGCAGACACCTGATGCTGCTGGACAAGAAGACGTGGGACGATCCCATATCGGAACAACCGGTGTGGGGCTCGACCGAGGTATGGTCCATTATGAATTTGACGGAACAGACGCATCCCATCCATATCCATCTGGGCTTCTTTCAGATCGTGGACCGCATCCCTTTTGACGCCGAGCGGTACAAGAAGGACGGCAAGATTTGGCTAACCGGGCCGAGATTGCCTCCCGAACCGCAAGAAAGAGGCTGGAAGGACACCGCCCGCTCCAACCCCGGGGAAATCACGCGTATCATTAGAAGATTCGTCACTTACACCGGCTTGTATGTCTGGCATTGCCACATGCTGGAACACGAAGATTACGAGATGATGCGTCCTCTTCTCGTTGTGCCGAACGACCGATTCTAGCAGTTGCGGAACCTCGGATACGATTATTCGTACTATATTAATACAACGTATCCGAGGAGGTAATTATGAAAAGCAGAAAATCGTTTCGTTTTCTATCCCTGACGTTGATCCTTGCAATGCTGGCTCCCGGGGGCGCCTTGGCAGCCTCCGCAAGCGAAGAGAACCCGACGACTTACGATGCTACGCGTCAAGCTTCATCCGAAGCAGCCGAGCTTCTGACAGGGCAATACGGCACGACAAGCGTGCAATACGCGCTGATCGATCAAGGCCGAATCGTCGTCTCCGGACAGTCCGGCATCAATGACCAGGAAGGCAAGAAGCCGCTCTCGGCGGATACGATGTACGGCATCGGCTCGGTGAGCAAAGCGTTCACTTCGGCGGCTGTGATGAAGCTCGCGGACGAAGGCAAGGTCGATCTGGATGCGCCTGTCACGAAGTACGTACCGGAATTCAAAATGGAAGACGAGCGGTACAAGAACATTACTCCGCGCATGCTGCTGAACCACTCTGCCGGATTGAACGGATCGTCGCTGACAAACGCTTTTTTACTTGAGGATAACGATACATACGCGCACGATACGCTGCTGGAGCAATTGGCCGGACAGACATTAAAGGCCGATCCAGGAGCTTATTCGGTTTATTGCAACGATTGCTTTACTCTAGCGGAAATTTTGGTAGAGAAAGTCGGCGGCACGGATTTCACGTCCTACATCCATCGTAATTTTACGGGGCCGCTGAACATGACGAATACGAAGACGCCGCTGGATCATCCGAACGTGTCGGCGATGGCGGGACTCTATCTTCCCCACTTCGCCAATCAATTGCCGAACGAGACGGTGAACGTCATCGGAACGGGAGGAATCTACTCCACGGCGGAGGATCTCGTGCGATTCTCGCAAATTTTCACGGGGCAGGTTGAAGGCATCCTGTCGTCCGAATCGGCGAAAGAGACGGCGCAAGCGGAGTATGCACGAGGTTTCTGGCCCGCAGATGCCGATAACTCGGTCAACTACGGACTAGGTTGGGACAGCGTGGACCTGTTCCCGTTCGGGGAATATGGCATTCAGGCGCTGGCCAAGGGCGGAGACACCATTCTGTATCATGCGGCGCTGGTCGTTCTTCCCGGGAAGAACATGGCGGCGGCCGTAGTCTCGTCCGGGGGCTCCAGCACGACGAACCAGCTTCTGGCGAGCCAAATCCTGCTTCATGCCTTGAAGGAAAAAGGCGAGATCGGCGAGTTCATAGCGGAAAAGTCGTACGGCAAACCTTTCAAAACCGATATGCCTTCGGAATGGCTGGAGTTCTCAGGAATCTATGGCTCTACCAATCAACTGATCAAGGTAGACATCGACGAGTATGGAGAGATGTCGATCTCCCTTCCTCAAGTGCCGTTCTACCCGGCCGAAATTTACGCCTATGCGGCAGACGGGTCGTTCAGGAGTGCGGACGGAAGCGTAAGGATCGACTTGGTGAAGGAAAGCAACGGGCGTACCTACCTATGGACCCGTCAATACGCCTCTCTCCCGGGGCTCGGCCAACTGGCATTGTCGCAGTATTCCGCCGAGAAGCTTGAGCCCAATTCCGTCTCCGAGGAGACGTTGGCGGCTTGGACGAAGCGCGACGGCAAACGTTATTATCCGCTCAACGAGAAATATACTTCTCTCTCTTATTTGCTGGTCTCATCCGCGCAGATTCAATTGATTGAAGAGGCTCCGGGATACGTGCTGGATAGAAAAATAACGGGGCCGAACACGGCGGCGGCCGACCTGTACCTCCCGGCGATGGGCGGAAGGGACACCAACGTATTCAACTTTTACGAGGAAAACGGCATCGAATATTTGAAACTCGGAGGCAGTCTGCTCGTCGGCGAAGAAGCCTTGAAGCCGATCTATACGGGCGGCAGCTCCTCGCTCACGATATCGGACAGCGGGTATGCCAAATGGTTCTCGATCCCGGAAGGCGCCGCTGGTAAAACGATGAAGGTGACCCCGTCGTCCAAGGGCTCTTATGCCGTATACGACGAGAACGGCCTTTGCGTAGACTTCGGCGTCGTCAGTCCGGACCATACGACCGTACTGCCCGAGAACGGCACCATCGTATTCGCCGGCGATGCCGGCACGAAGTTCGATATCCGTTTAACCAAGTAGCATTGGGCGGATAATTCTTCGGCTCCTCCGACGCCTTTGCATGCGGAGCGTAACGAGTAACGCCCTTTCGTTTCCCGACGGGAAGCGGAAGGGCGTTTTTTACACTGGGAAACTGCATCAGAAATTAACGTTCCCGACAAGCTCGAAGGCGGTCAGATTCATTCCCGGAGGAGCGCCCGTGCTGAATCCGACTGGATAGGACGGATCGACTGTATCCGTAACAACTCCCCAAGGCAGCGCAAAGCTGAAGTAGTTGAAATGAACTTGAATTTGATCCTGTGCGGGAACGGTTCCGCCCAAGTTAAAGGAATAGTCCAAGTAAACGGCAAGGTGCTCGGGAATGGGTTGGATAAGAATGTTTTCTTCAATTAGAATGTCGTTGAATTGGGCGAAGTCGATTCCTCCGTCAGCCATGAAGAAGATAATGGAGCTGCTGCCGGACGCACGGGAATCGTGTTCGACGAGGTTCTCGCGGACGTGGTACGTCAGACTGACGGTAATAATGTTCATAAGAATGAATTGGAAGAAGTTCAATGCTGTATTATTGGCAATCTCGATCGTTCCCGTAGCGAAGGCAGCGGGAAACGACCCTTCAATGGAAATCGTTCTGCGACTCGTATTCGCCGTGCCGATGAACCGGTTCCCATAGATCAGCGTCGTGCCCTGAGCATTCTGAAACACGAGGGAGTCCCTGACGCCAAGATGGATGATCGTATTGCCGACAAAATTCAAACTATCCGTATTAACAAAAGCCGTGTACCTTCCCCCCTCGAAAATACAATATTGCAGCGTAATGTTCTGATACAGCACTAGGGGTAAGAAGGTGGCGAATGGAATGTTGAACAGAGAATTGGAGGAACCGCTCACAGGGGAGGGCCCGATCCAATGTATATTTTCAATAACGATATCGTCCGCTCGAAGCGAAAAATAAGGAAAGTCGGTGCTCCCCGCAATGTTGAATGCGACCTGGGTTAACTGTGCGGAAATACCCCTTAAAGTGATGGATTGGTTGATGATAAGCGGATTGGGCGAAGTTAGTTCGACGGTGTAACTTCCGGGCGATAGTTCAATCGTATCTCCATCGTTCGCAGCCGCCAATGCCGCAGCCAAAGTCGCATAGTTTACGCCCTGGGTGAGATTTCTGATTCGATTGGCGAGCACTGTAACATTTTCTCCGAAGGAGAGTGGTGTAAAGGATTGATCGGAATTCATTTGCAAGGTGGCTCCCGGTGCTATCGACTGAATCAGTACCGCGGTAGAGCGAACAATCGGAGGACCGGCGCTAATGTCATAGAAGCCGGGCGCCGCGATGATCGTACTGACACTCTCATTCTCCAACGCGGCCAGCAGCTCGGCGCTGTCGGCAACCTCGACGACAATCTGGGACCCAAGCTTCTGCAAGAAGATGGACGCCGTCACGTTCGCCTGAATGCCTCCCGCCGGTGTCTGCAATTGTACGGATAAAATGGATATATTGCTGTGGTATCTTAACGTGAGTACAGCCGGTGCGGAATTGACGGTTATAATGGCTTGCCCGATGTTCATCTGATTGGGATCGTCGGAACCGTATAGCGTACCGCTCACCAATTGTCCGTCCAGGAACAGCGCAAACTGGTTTGCAGTGGCACCCGTTACGGAGAACGTAACGGCGTAATCGCCGATCGTGCCTATGACGATTTGAGAGTCGCCCGGCGTATGAGAGAATCCGCCGGACACAATCCCGTTGCTATTGAAAGCAATGTCCGATTCGGGGGCAACGGTTTGCGCGTTTAAGTTATAAATATAGGCGTGGTCAGAGGCGAAGCCTGCCGGGCCTTCAGGTCCCTCCGAGCCCAGTACTCCTTGGGAACCGGCGGGGCCCTGTGGGCCGGGAGCTCCCGGCGAACCCGCTGTGCCTTGAGGGCCGGTGGCTCCTTGCGGGCCCGGAGGACCTTGCGGACCGGGAGCTCCTTGCGAGCCCGCAGCACCGTGCGGTCCGGGGCCTCCCTGCGAACCAACAGGCCCTTGCGGACCTGGAACTCCCTGCAATCCCGCCGGGCCTTGCGGACCTTGCGGCCCTTGGCTGGGGGCGCCTCGCGAAGCTGTTGAGCCTTTCCGACACTGTCGCGCCTGTCTTCTCCTCCTGACGATCAACGACATGAGGCTTCCTCCTTTCCTTCAAGAACTGCTTAGAGACGCTGAATTAACATGGAGGCTGTAACATTGGCCTGCGTTCCTCCGGCTAACGTCTCCAGAAATATCGAGCCGGCCGACGTGTGATTGTCTAAGGTGAGGGCGGCGGTACTGGCTACGGAAATAATCGAAAATCCGCTGTTCTGTTGATCGACATCGTTCGAGCCGTACACGGCATCCGCATTCGGTACGCCATCTACATAAAGAGCAAACTGATTGGCCTGCTGTCCGGTTACGGAAAACAAAACTTTGTAGTTGCCCGGAGCTGTAATCATGACTTCCGCGTCACCGAGATTGTGAATGACTCCGCCGAACAGCACGCCGTTGCTATCGAATGTAATCGCATCGCCCGGACTTACAATCTGTGCGGTAGATTGATAGATGTGTCCATAATCGGTCGATGCGCTCGTCCCCGAAGGCCCCTGAGGACCTGCCGGGCCCTGTGGTCCCGGAGATCCTTGAGGCCCGGCGGTACCGGGAGGTCCTTGCTGCCCCTGCGGTCCGGAAGGACCGGGTGCGCCGGGGGGTCCCTCCGGACCCCGCGTTCCCGGAATGCCCTCGGGCCCTTGCGTCCCCAGTGAACCGGGCACACCGATCTGACCCGACAGCCCGGGCAGACCGGGTTCCCCGCTCGGTCCTTGCGGTCCCGAAGGTCCGGCTAGCCCCTGCGGTCCGGTGATCCTAAATGCTTGCTTCGGACATTTGCGGACGGGAACCCGTACTCGCTTGCTTCGCAACGGCTTACATGGCTTGAAGCCTCTTTTGTTTTTCGTAGACTTCCTGATTTTGCGTATTGTTCTATCCGCTTTACGACAACGTTGCTCGCGCTTAATCACATCCTCGTCTCCTCTCCGTGCTTGCGTATCGCCTACAGAAAAGATCTCTTCAACAACTGATTTCTGGTCAAATGATGATCTTTAACATAGGATTCCGTACCGTTTCAGGAAGTGTGGACGAATGTAGCGGTGAGTTCGCCCGGTACCAGATGAACGTCGAGTGACCGGGTCGAAGTTCGAAGGTTGCTGCACCTGCCTATGCACGAAACCCCGCCTTCGGCCGGTAACCGAGGGCGGGGTTTCGTCTGATGCAGTCTCAATACTTCTATCTCCGTGCCCTTAAGCCAGCGCCTTGTTGAGCGCCTGCAGCACGCGATCGCCCTGGAACGGCTTGACGACGAAATCGCGCGCCCCGGCTTGAATCGCTTGGACGACCATGCCTTGCTGGCCCATAGCGGAGCACATAATGATTTTAGCCTTGGCGTCCAGCGTACGAATTTGTTTCACCGCTTCAATGCCTTCCATCTCCGGCATCGTAATGTCCATCGTTACGATGTCTGGACGCAGCTCCTGATAGCGCTGAATCGCCACCAGTCCGTTCTCGGCCTCTCCGACGACCTCGTGTCCACCCTTGAGCAAAATATCCTTCAACATCATCCGCATAAATGCTGCATCGTCGACCACCAATATTTTCGCCATAGTTGTCTCTCTCCTCTACTCGTCTGCCAGCAACATAATTCTCACGCTGCCGACTTCCTCGATTTCAACCGGGAGCGCGACACCCCTGCCCTCTCCGTCGAAGGATTGGAGCAGCAAGGGCGGCGATATATCGGTTGCAATACCGAGTCCTCCAAGAATCGTCGTCGTTCCGCCGGCAAGCATGTTGGCCATCTCGCCGACGCAGCTGTCCAGCATCTCCCCTTCGAGCTGCATACCGAACATCATCTCGCCCATTCGACCGAACATATCGCGTTCTCCATCAATGACCATACGGAGAGACACCGGGCTGGCATATCCAATTGATACTCCCATTTGAGAGCCGTTCCACGGCGAAGGCGCCGTTACGAGCTTCGCTTGACGCACGGTCCTCGGCATAATGCTGCTCAATGTATTGCACAAGGAATCCAGCATCAGCTTCTGCATGTTGGCGTTCATTGTCGTTCTCCTTTATCCGTCGTTGTTGATCCCATTATGCGGACAAAGCTTGTGGAAAGTTCTTGGAAAAGTGTTTGCCAATTGTTAGCTCTATCCCGCAGATACAATCAAATAAGCCGTCCCGAACGCCACACAGGATAAAACCTTTCTCCCGGACTTATCCGATGGGGACATAGATCTCAATGTCATTGTCCGCACTTTGGAGGTTCTCGAGGGCTCCCCAGCGCTCGATATCGAATTTTCTGGATTCGGTATACCCATTCAGATCCAACCACTCGTTGATGGCCATATGCGTTGCGTCAATACTGCTCTCATCGCCTTGATGCAAGAACCGAAGAAATCTTCCCCCAGGCACAACGTGAACGATCATCCCTTCCGGAACAGCGGATAAGTTGTCTACTTCAATGGCTACAACGTGGGTATACACGACATCCGGCGTCCAATCACAGTCTGGATATAGTTGCACCAGCATCATGCTCCTGTCGACACGATACGGTATTTCCGCAGCCTGGGAGGCCAGCTTTTCTCTCAGACCAACGACAATCCCTCCAGCAATATCATCGTTCAAGCTGGCCTCGACTCTGTATCCTACCAAGTTCATTGGCTTGCGAGTCATGATTTCAACTTCTTGACGCAGCATTTTCGCACCTCGCCGATTTAATTTTGGGCTTTGTAACTGTTTTCCTTGGTTCTTGCGCGTATATACTTGTGCAAGTTAGAGTGTTGGTTGAGTTCTATGGTTTTTCAGGCTTATTGACGTCCCCCGCAGCTACAGAATCGGACCATACTCGCCGCTAAAATGAAATGCGTAGTTGTTGTCGATTCGGATATAACCGACAATACAGTGACCCCGTTCTCTATTCACAACGCTTGAATAATTCCGATTATCCCTGTTCCCCTCAGCGACTGTTATTTCTTTCTCATCGCAAGCTAAAACAATTCCAATATGGTCATGCGGATCGTTCGAAAGCAGCTTGTCATAGATCACGATATCCCCGCGCTGCGGAGCAAACCCGTCGTGTTCATCAAGATACAGAAAACCCGTTTCAGACAGTTGAGCCCACTCTAGCCAAGCCCCCACACCAGCTAACCTGTACATCCCGTTCGGGTATCGAATCGGCAATCGAAATCCGGCTTGCCAACAACAATGATATACAAAAGCGGCACACCAACCGTTTTGCAATTCTTGATATACGGCCGTGCCGGGCCAATATCTGCAGATTTCTCGGTATCGTCGATCCCCTGGCACCCCAGCTATGTTCAGTCCCGCCAACGTTTCCGCAATATCAGCCAGCTTACTGCGTCTATCCGCGTCTTGACGATCTCCGACGTCACCAGAGCCATATTTTTCTCCCGACAAATTCATTGGAATCGCCAATTCATGAAGCACATTTCTAAGTCTGGCGACATCCTGCGGAGCAGCACTGCTTCCCATATCCTGAAAATAAAAATGCAACAGGCAGGCATCCTTGACGATTTCCTCATATGGACCGTGAATGCTACTTCTATCTCCCTGGTAGAAGATCGCCCGCAAGATGGTCGTCTGCTCTTCTTTGGATAAAATATTCATATCCCTTATCAGCGGCCTCACGGCCTCGGAACTATTGGGGCCGGGAAAATCAGGAATGCCGGTTTTATAAAAGTAATAGTTGTGAAGCAGCCCCGCAATCGCCGCAAGTTCCTGATTCAGCCTGCGTTTCATCGCGAGCATCGCAGCAAAGGCAGACACCCCGTACAACTGAACGCATGACTCTTGTTTCCGGATCTCGCTGGGAATGGACATTATCATATCTTGAACAATGAACCTAACGCTATCCAGTCTCGTACTCACTCTCTCTGCGTTCACCTTTTCTCCCCCTCGCTCAGAGCCTCAACACGGTTATAGACTCGTCATTGAAGATTTCGCCAGAGTGATTTTTCTGAGCGTAATCATGTGCAGGACTTCTCCCTTCATGGATCGTTTGCGCCGCGGTCGCTTATATAACATATAATCTACGCCCAAAAAGAAATAGACTTATGTTGATTTTTTTTATAAACTAGTATGTATCCATGACTTTTTTAGGGCTCTGCCTTGGGCCTCTGAGGATGACCAGGGTGACGATAAAGCTGCTAAACCAAATGAAAAGGCTCGTGTCGGTTACAAACCAACACGAGCCTTTTCATTTATTCAAACAACGCGGGGTATATCTCCTTGGCCAATTGCTCCATTCCATCAATCGTATTGTAGCTGTATCCGAACAAATAGTTATAATCTACAACAAAAATTTGCTTATTCTTAATGGCTTTCATGCTGGACAGCTTCGGATTGACGTAGATTTCTTCTCTCACTTTGTCGAGATCCGTATCGTCCCATTTAGGCAAGATGAGGATATCCGGATCTTGCGCAATCAGCGTTTCGACGCTGACCTCTCCCTTTTCATTCGCAAATACATTATCCAACTTGATCATGCTGAAAGCGTCGTTGAAAAAGGACTCGTCGCTGGCCGGGTATACGTACAACTCTTTCGGATCGTTAGTGTGCAAGTAAGCGAACGTTTTGCGGTCTGCAATGCTTTCCAATTTGGAAGAAATAGAAGCTTGCTTGTCTTTCAGCTCTTTGGTGAAGCGGTCTGCCTGATCTTTAACGTCAAATATTTTCCCGATATTTTCGATATCTTGATAAATCGAATCATAGGTGCCGCCTGTAATCGAGGACTCCAGCACGTACGTTTTGATTTTCATGCCATTGAGCGCATCTACCGTCCCTACTCCCCATTCCGCATCCGCGAATAACCCGCTTCGGCCAAAAACCAAATCCGGATTTGTGCCCAAGGTGACTTCTTTCCCGACATATTCATCGCTCAGGATGTTCAATTTCGCATATTGTTCCTCTACCGTCGGGTCAGGCACGCCGAAGTTGGCTCCCACGCCAACGATTTTGTCGCCGAGGCCCAGATGCAGCAAGAGTTCTGCCGCCGGGCGCGTATTGGCCATAATTCTTTCGGGCGCACGCTCGAATACTTGATCCTTCTTCTCCCAGCTTGCGCCTTCCTCTGTTCTGGAATAGTTTTGAATCGTCAGCGGATAGTGCGCTTGCGTCTCGGATTTCTCCGAGGTCTGGGTATCCGAGCTTCCACAACCGGTTAAGATCAGCGCAACAGACAAAGCCGTACCGAATAATAAAGTCTTTTTCATCTTGTTCTCCTTATAGGCCATAAGCAAAACCAATTCCATTCGTAACCGGATTGGTGTAGGTTTGGCATTTTATTTGGTATAGGGTTTCAATGGTAGTCGAAGTCAACACTTCTTCAGGCGTTCCGTGTGCATAGACTTCTCCGTCTTTCATCGCGTACACGTAGTCGCAGTATTGGGCTGCCATCTCCAGATCATGGAGCGCGGCCAAGACGCCGATGTTCAACTGTTTGACAATCGATAAAATCTCAATCTGGTAACGGATATCCAGATGGTTGGTCGGTTCATCCAAGATCATGAACTTCGGCTGCTGCGCAATGGTTCTGGCCAGAATAACCCTTTGTTTCTCCCCGCCGGACAACGACAAATAGCCGCGATGCTTATATGCAAGCAAATTGGTTCTCGCCAAGGCTTCCTCCACAATGGCAAAATCCTCTTGATTATCGGACTCCAGCAGTCTCTTGTGCGGCGTTCTTCCCAGCATCACCATTTGCTGCACGGTCAAATTAAAGCTGATTTCATTAAACTGTCCGACCACGCCCAAGTTTTGTGAAACCTTTTTTTCCGAGCTTTTCAGCACGTCTATGTCATCTAGAAATACGGCTCCTTTCTGCGGGGGCAGACTTTTGTAAATGCTTTTGAGCAAAGTTGATTTCCCGCAGCCATTCGGGCCAATCAACCCGACAAACTGCTTGTTTTTCACGTAGACCGACACATCTTTCACAATTTCCTTTTTGCCGATCCGCACTCCCATTCCCTTGGCAGTCAGCTCCATTTTCTACCCCCCAAAATTGTAACCTCTCTTGACAATCATATAGATAAACAAAGGAGATCCGATAACCGAAGTAATGATTCCGATCGGCAGTTCGACGTTGTGAATGATCGTTCTGGACAGAATGTCCGCCCAGATCATGAACAGTGCTCCCAGCAGCAGCGTCCCCGGCATCAATCTCTTATGATCTGTGCCGAAAATCCCTCTCGTAATGTGCGGGACCACCAAGCCGACAAATCCAATCATTCCCGAATAAGCAACCATCGTTCCTGTAACGAGCGCAACAACCATCATGTAGAATTTGCGATACGCGCTTAAGTTAATGCCCAGCGTAACTGCCGATTCGTCGCCCAGCAGCATCGTATTCAAGATCCGATGTTGAAATAGAAACAGCGCCGCTCCAAGCAACACGACAACCGCCATAATCGGTGTTCTATCCCAGCTCGAAGAGGCCAGACTACCCATCGACCAGAAAGTAACCGTCTTGATGCCTTCCGCATTGTTGGCGAAATAAATGACCAGGCTGGAGAATGATCCGCATAACGCGCCGATGACAACGCCGGATAAAACAAGCTTCACGGACGTTGCCTTGCCTCCGATGCTTGATAAAAGCAGGACGGCGATCGAGGTTAACATGGCTCCGGCAAAAGCGCCAAAAGCGACGCCCATCTGCACTAAAAATGCACCGCTGCCGAATCCCACCAATATGGCAAAGGTTGCACCCAGCGATGCGCCGGAAGAAATCCCGAGGATGTAAGGGTCCGCCAGCGGGTTCTGCACCACTGCCTGCATAACCGTCCCGCACAGCGAAAGTCCGATACCGATCAGCAGCGCATAGATCACCCGGGGCATCCTTACCTGCACAATAATGTTTATAAAGGAGTCGTTCTGAACTTTGTCGAGCGACCCCAGCATACCATTGGTCAACGAGTGCAGTACGATCTCCTTGGATTGCGCAAAGGGAATGCTCACTTGTCCAATGGATACCGAATACACGACAGATAACACAATCAAACCGATTAGAAGAAAAATAAACAAATAGTAACGCTTGCCCGTGCCGAGGTTGTCCAGGTCGTCTTTACTCAACATTTCACGCTCTTCCCTAAATCGCCGTTATGTATGATAATGATTCTCATTATCACGTTGATAGTATAAGACGTGAGAAGTAAAAATGCAACAAAATAATGATTCGTCGATCGGTTTACGCGGACATACCAATAAACCGCCATACAGCCCAAGGGCTATGGCGGTTTATTGGTCGTTCGGATATGGCTATTCTACTTCTCGTTATTCTCCGCTTTGGCTTTCGAATATACAACGGATCTCAGCCTCAGCCCTGCAATCAGAGCCAATAAGATCAACCACTGACCGGCGATCAAGGCCCCATAACCTTGACCGGCCAGCATTTCGGAAGCAACTGCTCCGATCATAAGGGTTCCAAGCGCGGCCGCTGCGTATAGGGTCAAGCGCGGCAAAACCAGCAGAATGGCGCCTGCAATTTCAACCAGTCCAACTACGACTCGACTCCAGTCGGGATAACCCAACTTGAAAAACATATCGACCATCTGTTCCGCACCCGCCAGCTTCTGAATTCCGCTCTGAACAAAAAATAACGAAGTCAGACCTACAACGCTCCATCCCGCAATGCGAATCCATTTCTTCAAAATTGATCTCCTCCTGACGAAAATATATAGTTAGAATTCTAACTATATGAACAAAAAACAACTGCTACTCCTTTGCGAACAAACCGACCATTTTGACAAGGAGTGCTTTTAAAGATTCGAATTCGTCCGCCGTCATTCCCTCTTTAATCCGCTCTTCTACAACGGAAGTGAAGTGCTGTGTCTCTTCAGCCAGCTTCATACCCGCGTCCGTTAAATAAATGAGCTTGTAACGTCCGTCTTTCGGATGATCCTTGCGGATGATCCATCCCTTGCTCGTCAGCCCGTTTAGCAAGCTCGTGACGCTTGGCCGTTCAATCATCAGAATCGGCTCCAATTGAGATGGCGAGATTCCCGGAAAATGACGGATAACGCCCAATGCGCTCCACTGAGTATGGGTTAACCCCAGCGGTCTCAAAAGTTCCTCCATCTCTCTGCGAAGCGAAATATAGCCCGTTTTCACCAACCGACCTATCGGTCCCTTATCCCATTGCCAATTCTCAAGCTCTTGTTCTATAATCGCGACTCACCCCTATAATTAGAATTCTAACTATATTATATTCGGAAAACCGAATTTGTAAAGACACCTTCCGTCACAGCCTCCGAACCCTCGTCAGACGCGGGCTCTCCCAACTTCAGATCGTTTGCGAGTTGACAGCAGCAATTTAAAGGAATAGGATTAGAATGAACATTCTTTCTAAGTGATTGCGAAAGGTGGAACGCTATGTTCGACAAATATAAACCCTCAAAACAAAAAGTATTGGAAACAACGCTTCGGCTTCTTCGGGAGAATGATTTACAAGCCACCTCCATGTCCATGATTTCAAATGAATCAGGTGTGTCAATGGGGAGCATTTATAATACGTTCACTGGAAAAGAAGATATTGTTAATGCTTTGTATACCAGCATTGTGGAATACCAAACCGAGATGGTACTGAAAGGTTTTTATGACGGCGGATCGCTCCCTATGCGATTCGGAAAAGTGTGGGAAAAAGTTCTGACCACGAGCATCGATTATTCTGATGCCTTTCAGTTCATGGAACAATACTCGCTCTCGCCGTACATCTATGATGCTTCGAAGAAAGAAGCCTACGAAAACAACTGGTGCGACCCCCTGTCGCAACTGTATGCCGATGCTATTCAGGAGGGCTTATTTATTCCGAGCGATCCCCGACTGATGGTGCAAATGCATTGGGGGACTATTGTTTTCCTGGTAAAAGGCCATCTGCAAGGCAACCTTGAGCTTTCGTCCGAGATCGTTCAAATGGCGATTCAATCTTGCTGGAATTCGGTTAGCACAGCAAAGGGCTTCAATGTATCCCTCGCGGATGCTATGAATTGATTCTCCGACAAACCTATTATTCGGCAGGTGCCGACCCGAAAGGGATCGGCTCTATTTTCACAATAATTAGAATGAATGTTCACTACAAACACTTGGGAGGTTGTTTTATTATGAAAAACAAAATTGCATTGGTAGCAGGAGCTACCAGCGGCATCGGAAAGGCGGCGGCTTATGAACTGGCCGCACGCAGTGCCGTTGTGTATGTTGGAGGTCAGTGTGAGGAAGCAGGCCAGATGGTCGTAAAAGATATCAAGGACAGTGGCGGAGGTGCGATCGTCAATGTTTCTTCGACCACCGGAGTGAAAGCTTACGCTTCGTCTGAAGCTTATGTCGCGTCAAAACATGCGGTCGAAGGGCTTAGCAAGTCCGCTGCGCTGGATTATGCGAATCAGGGAATTCGAATTAATACGGTGGCACCCGGACCTACAAGAACAAGCGAAATAGCCAAAGGCATCGCCTGGCTGCTGTCGGATGAAGCGAGCTACGCGGTAGGGACAACGCTTGTTATCGACGGTGGAGCCGTTATGGCTCGAGGAGGCGCCGGACTATGACCAACCCATCCAAAACGGTCATTATAACCGGCGCTAATTCAGGGCTGGGATACGAATGCGCTAAGCGCATCGCTCAGACTTCCCCCGAGTACCAAATTGTCATTGCCGGGCGCAGCACCGAACGAATCAAGCAAGCGGCCCAATCGCTGGCTAAAGAGACGGGTGCGGATCGCTTTACTCCCGTGCAATTAAATCTAGCTTCGTTAGACTCGGTTCGAAAGTTTGCGGAGCAGTGGCCGTCACTTGGCCTTCCGCCATTATTCGGTTTGATTTGCAATGCCGGAGTGCAGTATTCAAACTCTATCGAAAAATCGGAAGAGGGGTATGAGGCAACGTTTGCGGTCAATTATCTTGGACATTTTTTATTAACCAATTTGCTAGTTGAACATATGACCCAAAATGCGAGAATCATCGTACTCTCCAGTATCACCCATGACGATCAGGCCAAAACTCCGCTTCCGAAAGCCATACTAAAGAGTGCAGAAGCATTAGCCCATCCAATTCCTCCGGCAGGGGAGTCTGTTTCCGATTTCGTGGGGAGAGCCTATTCGACTTCCAAGCTGTGTATTCTCATGTTTGCCTACGAGTTGGAAAGAAGATTACGTGCATCCGGTAGAGGAGACATTACCGTCAATACGTTTGATCCGGGCGGAATGTTGACCGGGATGATGAGGGAATGGAAACCGTCAGCCCGCTTCATGATGAAGATGCTGTGGCCGTTACTCCGACTTGCACCCAATGCAAGCACGCCGCGCAACTCCGCCAAGGTGCTGGCTGAGATGGCCATCTCCGCAAAGTATCAGGGCATTTCGGGGAAATTCTTCAGTATGATTGGTTCCTACCGGCAAGACGCCCGTGAAAAGCAAACATCGGCTATGTCATACGACAAGCAGAAAGCTCGAGAACTGTGGGAAGGAAGCGAACGGTTGGTTGAGGTGCGAAAATGAGCTGTTATTTATATTTTTAAGAAGAAGCCCGCGCTAATTCTCGAAAGAGAGCGCGGACTTCTCCTCATTTTATCGTTGCTAGCCCGCCCCAAGATTAGAACAATACGTTATGTGTTCGTATCCATCAGCGCCGGAATGTTGATTTCTTTTACACAGGCTGCCTTAGACAAGCTAACCACGCATCTCACCAAGGAAACGATATCCTGAAGCGGAATCCGTGATCCGCCGTAGACGGCAAGAGCACGATCCGCCCCTTCCTCATACGGAATCTCGGCCGCCAATTCTCCAGGATTAATACACGTCACAGCAATGCCGTCTTCTCTCGTATGCTCTCTAAGAGCCTCCGTAATCCCACGGATGGCGAATTTCGAAGCAACGAAGGAAACTTGTTTGTTATTCGCATTATTCAAGCCGGCCGTCGAACCGATAAGAATGATTTTTCCTGCATCGGATTTGCGAAGATGAGGCAGTAAGGCTTGAATACATACAATTGCGGAAGTAATATTCACCTGAATAAGTTTTCCGATGTCAGCAGGCTCATCGTTATCGAAGGAATAGTGTTCCTCAAAGCCTTCCTTCTCCCAGACTCCTACATTGTAGATGAGAACATCCAATGTTTCGTTCTGCAGCTTTTCCTTAATAAGCGCAGCTGAATGGAGTTCGGACAAATCCGCTTGTATCCATTCGCGTCGAATGCCATCCTCTAAATCCAAACTTTCAGGCTTGCTGCGAGCAACCATCCAAACTTTATCGCCCTGCCGAGGCACCCCTCTTACAAATGCATCTCCTAGTCCTTTGCTGGCACCAAACACAATATATGTCTTCATCTGGATCCTCCTTATTTTTGATTTCATGATCATGCCGATTGATCAGACCAACTCTGAAATAAACATAGGCGTAGCTCCGTCTTCCATGGAAAAGCCGCATTTCCGATAGAAATCTATCGCACTTCCATAAGAAATTAGCACTTTTGTTTTACATCCACTGTACCTATCAAGCATCATCTTCATCATGTTCATGCCGATACCTTCACCCTGATAACCTGGATCGACCAGCATGTAATGAAAATATACGGTTAGAATTCCGTCCGACAAAGCATTGATCAGACCGACAAGCTTATCTCCATCCCAAGCCGCAACAATCGAATGCGACCCCCGGATGGATTGTAAAAGCTCGTCAGGATAGTTTCCGGATTCCCATTTTACCGAAAGAAATAACTCTTGAAGCGCATCTTTAGTCATCGCCTCAATATCGGAATTATAACGAATATCCATCACAATACTCGCTTTCGAGAAATGGATTATAGCGTCTTAATGCTTCCAGCCTCTTTGCTCGCTCAAACGCTTTATGTAGAAACTCTTTAGCCGATAGATCCCCATAGTCCCAATTCATGGCTTCTATGGAAATCGCGCCTGAATAGTCCGTTGCCGCAATTTGCTTCATGGTTGCAGACCAGTCAATCGTACCGTCAAGGGGTAATCCGTGTTGGGCGTAGCTGCCGTTATTATCATGCAAATGCAGGGCCATCAGCCGAGAACCGTACATGGATAATAAATCAGTGTCCGGATAATGGCGGTAGTGATGCCCGCTGTCATAGCAGAATCCGACGCGCAGGGAGTCCACTTGCTTCAGCACATAGGTCAAGTTGGAAAGGTTCCACAAATTCTCCAGCGCGACATTGACGCCAAGCTGTTCCGCTTTGTCAGCAATTCTCTTCATTCTATCCAGACCTAATGCGTTACATGGATTGTTTTCATTGGGCAGATGCACAACCATAGTCGGAATCTCAAATTCGGCGCAATCTGCAACACATTGCAGATAGCAATCGGTTACGGCTTCTCCGTCCAGATTGTCAAGCCAGAGGCTGTTTTCATTTTCGATTGGCGCGTGGATATTTTCTATAAAAAGACCCGCATCCCGCGCAATTTGCGGCCCGTTACGGTAGTCGTTGCGACCAAAGCAGTCACGACCAAAGCCATCGCTCCACCACAACAAGACGCCATCAAATCCAGCTTCTTTTATTGCCCGATACCGCTCCTGATTCTGCAATTCATAGCCAAACCAATCATAAATCGTAATCATAGACATCTGCCTTTCTTGTTTTTTCCATTATAACCTTAAATTCAGCATCGCCACCATGCTATCCGTTCCTGTACAACACGGGTAAAAACCCACCCTAAGGTCTCGCTGCCAAAGGTGGGCTTGTGTCCTTTTCAGCTTAGAAGGGGAACCCCTCCAAGCCAATTGTATGGGCCAAATGTTCACACCGGTCCAAATACCGGAGCCAATCGCGACTCGGAAAGCTGATCGCTTAAACCAAAATATTCACAGAAATTCATGATCATCGGATTCCATTTGGACGGATCAATATAATTAGGATGATCCCCCATCGTTAAAGCCTGCTCCACGTGAATTTTCTCAATATGGACCTCCAACGCGACTAAGGAGCTCGGCTCTTCGAATGGGTGTACCTTTACGAGCTTTGCCTCTAAGTGAACCGGACATTGCTGCACGCGAGGAGCCCTGACATCCCGCGACGGCAGCGGGGTCAATTGGGAGATGCCGAACTTATCCGGTTGGAATCGATAGCCCCTGGCTGCCTTGGATTCCGGGACCGGATTGCGGCCGGTCAATAAAGTGAGACTTTCGATCGCAGGAATCAAGTCGACGGACGGCAAGTTCAGCACGCATTCGCCCTCTCTGATCAGGTTCAAGACGGTCTGCGATTTGCTGCTTAGCCCGAGCATGCAAGAACGATTCAGCCACCAGGCCGAAGACATCGGAGCCAAATTCGGGGTGCCATCCTCGTTCATAGTGCTGATAAGCACGACCGAAGTGCCAAAGTACAAGATTTTAGGTTCGATTTCGACATGCATTTTCTGGCTTACAACTCCTTCCGCGGGGTCAATGTGCACCTACTATACCACAAGCCGGCAGACGACTATGCGGATTTGGAATGAGACAGCAAGAAATCGAAAGACCGCACGGACAGTTTTCAGTAACCGTCTTGTTTGCAATCTGTTTAGCCCAAAGAAGGCCGCAACAGCCTGCCCTCTGGCAACCTGTCACAGCCCTCATACCCGTATCCGATAGTTCGATTACCTTTCAACGCTTACGCAAGATCTTTTGGCCAGCACTGCGCGCGTCAGGAACGAAATCATTAACAAGCTCATCAAAATCCACCATCCGACAGACTGGAACACATCTTCCGGAACAAAGATCGTATATCCCATATAGCCTAAAAATAACGCAGCTTGAACGATCTTAAATGATTGGGCATCCTTCTCGTTTCTTGACGCAACCAACCGTTCGTCCGTTTCTTGTATGACTCTGCTTTTAATCGTCTTACTGAAGTTTATTGTTTTGGAAAACTTCGTGAAATAAACAAGGGCAACGCTTAACGGGATGAGCGAAAGAGCGATCAGTCCCTTGTTGCTCGATACGGGATTGATTCCCGCCAGACTAAACGCTGTACCCGCAGCTAGAAGAATAACACCGACGATCAGTGCGGTTCTCATAATAAATTTCGCTTCTTTCGCAGCATTCTTCGTATCCATCCTTCATTCCTCCCAAAATAAGTCGTTTAAATTCTTGTTCAGCGCTTTGCATATGGCGATGCACAGTTTAAGACTCGGATTATAGTTGCCCGTTTCGATCAAATTGATCGTTTGCCTGGTTACGCCTACGGTCTCGGCCAATTGTTCCTGCGACAAGTCGGCTTCCGTTCGGGCTATTTTCATTTTGATGTTTTTCAATCATTCCGAACTCCTTTCGCTCCCTCATTGTATAATAAACACGACAAAAAGTAAAATATATATTACATTCATCTATTTGCAAATCGTTGAGCGTGAACGCTAAAAAGGGCTGTAAGAGGTCGTTTGCTTACGACCTGTTACAGCCCCATACCCTTATCTCTACTTAAGCATGCGATAACATAGGGGCACAAAATGCAAAGCTTAAGTTCAACTTGTTCTTCGACTTAATAAATAATAAATCGCCTTGACTCTTAAGTTCATAATTCACATTTTCAGTAAAACAATCAGGTGTGAAGTAAAATTGAATTATTTCAGTATCCCTGTTACTAATATGAGAAAGTAACCTTACTAAATCGATCCTGGACTTACTCACCACATCATACAGGTGAAGTACATTCCCTTCAGATTGATAAACGATGATAGCCCCTTCGTCTTCAAAAAGATAAATCGAATCTTGAAAAACATTCAATGCATAGAACATAAAAATCCCCTGATTATCGCTAATACCAAATTGATTTGAAACAGGAGTGCGCGTTTGAAGGATTTTATTGATCATTTTTAAATCTTCTTCATTGGCGCAATCTATTTTTCGTAATCCGTTATTAACGATTGAGATTGGAGCAACTTTCATACTGAAGTGCACTTCATTACAAGGAGTGAACCCGAATTTCGGATAAAAATGATGCACACTGTCGTTCGCAAACAAATAGAACACTTCACATTCATCTCGATAAGTTTCTAAAACATGCTTCATTAGTGCGCCAGAGAATCCGTTACCTCTATAGTCGGGGTGCGTCATAACTGTCCCAATCTGAATTGCTCTTTGGCTTGTTCCATCAATTATTAAGTTCATTTTATTTACCGAAACATTAGAAACGACTTTCTGATTAATTACAACTGAGTGGCAAATATAATTCTTATCCCAGCAGCCATTCTGGAACCACTGCTCGAAGTCGATTCCGAAAATGTCGTTTGCTAATTGATTAAAACTTTTCCTTAGTATCTCATCGTTTTGATAGTTACTAGTAACAGAAAATTCCGACGCATTGAATTGAATATTCATTTCAGTTCCTCCTAAAATGGAAGGCAACAACATACCGAGGTTATAGGAGAAAATGAGCGCAAAAAGTGCAGTAACCATAAAGGTAACTGCACTGATGGCTAATAACGCTCCATACATTGCATCCTTGTAATGGATTAAATGAACAAACTCCTCCCTTGGATAAAAAGCAGCCAAAAGAAAGATCGTCTCATAAACAGGCTGCCGTCTTCATCATGTCCAATGGTCATATTCCGTTAGTCGATACGCTGCTCAGGCGCCTGTAATCGTACCGTTGATTGTACCGTTGTTCGTGATGGTGCCGGCATTCGTCGAGTCGCTGGTAAGTGAACCGACCGCCGGGCTGACGCCGGTAACGATAACTCGCAGCTTCTTGCCTGCATCCGCCGATGGAATGAGGTAAGCAGCCGTAACGCTTCCGCTGCCCGTTGCATTCTGATACGTGCCGCTTCCCGTGGTCTCTTCCGCTTGCCACTGATAAGCAACGCGACTGCCTGCCGGATTGCCGTCGTTCAATGCGACGATGGCTTGAACGGTACTACCGACACGTCGTTTTCCCATAGCCGGACGGGGCGAACACATGCGTTACCTTCGCGTCTAAGCCTTCGTCAAGCAGACGCAGCAGTTCCAGGCGAGCGACCAACGCGTGCCGTTCATGAGGGATATGTAGCTTTATTGCAGCAATCATAGGTGACCCTCCAAGATTAAGAGACAGAAGATAAGCAGCAAGTTGTTATTTCGACAATCCTGTCCAATATTCCTGTACGGCGTCGGCCAGCGGCTTCCGTTGCAGCGTCATGCGGGTAAGCCGATATAAAAATGGCAGCCGGTCATAAGGCCGGCTGCCGTCGTTCTATCTCCACTATTGCTCGTTATTCCTCATAATCCCGTTCAAGACGGCATCGATGCTCCAATAGAACAATCGTCCTATCGGCATTCAGGCATTCGCGCGAAGGATGACGAGGCTCCAGACTATAAATCGGCTACCGGCACATGCCCCGTCATCCAGTTCAACTCGCTATCCAGCATAAATCGAATATGCCAGCCCTTCTCTGACCTCGGCCACTGATGGAATTGAGTCACGCATTCATATAAGGCTTCGACGCTTTCCCTCGACTTATGCTGCAATGCGTTATTCATCGTTAGGACAAGATGATCGGGTTTGCTGGTCACGTCCTCCAGCACTTTCATAAACCACTTATGATAAGGATAAAGAACTTCATTGTAAGCCAGAATAAGCCGCCCTGCGAATAATACGAAATTCGTCACGGAGAATTCGATCACGTAGCGCTCGTTCTTCTTCAGCCCTTCATAGAACATCCAACGCCAGCCTTCGAATTGCGCATGAAACTTTTCCAACTTTTCGTTCTTCCGATCAATCGGATACTTCGATGCGGCCTGTATCAACCCTTCCAAGCCGTTTATTTCGCTGTAGCTTACGATAGCATCCTTGAAGGCGAACCGCGCAGGCTCGCTGCCGGATTCCGCTACTTTCTGAATGTAGGAAACCGAGGTGTATTTTCCATCGACATAACCGCCCTCGTAAGGCGTTGACTCTGTTTCATGGTAATGAATATCCCCGCTTTCTAACAATGAACGGTACTTCTCATCCGATACGACCAGCATAAGGTCGATATCCGAATCTTCTTGGGCAAAGCCATGAGCAACGGAGCCTCCGACAAGGACAGCCAGAATCTCTTCCCTATCCTTGAGTTTGCTTGTAACCGTCTCAATGGCCGTTCGATGATGTGGATACATAATGAATGGCTCCTCTTAAGCAGAATTAAGGCTGCACCTTCCGGTTTTTATAATAGTAAACTTTGTCTTCATCTGTAATTTCCCGCAGTACTCGGCAAGGGCTGCCTACCGCAACTACATTCGGTGGAATATCCTTCGTGACAATGCTCCCTGCCCCTATAACGCTGTTCTTGCCTATCGTAACGCCGGGATTAATGACCGCGCCGCTCCCAATCCATACGTTGTCTTCAATAACAACCGGGAATGCATACATCTGCCCCGTTGCACGCAATTCAGCGTCAATGGGATGTCCGGTCGTCGATATCGTCACATTAGGGGCAAATAAAACGCCGTTTCCAATCTTGACCGTTGTATCGTCCACGATTGTCAGATTAAAATTCGCGTAGACATTATTGCCAATAAACGTATTTGAGCCATAGGCGAAGTGAATCGGAGGTTCGATCCAGCAATTGTTACCCCAGCTTCCGAAGAGCTGCTTAGCCAGTTCTTCTCGTCTGGCCACCTCGGACGGCCTTGTGTGGTTAAAGTCAAATACCAGCTCTTTTCCCTTCAGCCGTTCCTCAGGCAAGCCTTCCCCCATGTCCGTGAACAACAATCCATTCTTTATATTCTCGCGCTGTGTCATATTTAAGGTTCCTCCAAGTGGTGTGCGTTTCAGTGCTCACTATAAATTAAGTATAGCAAACTACTCCACTTTTCAATTGAGCTATTTTCTCGTGCTCAGTCTGATGTATCAAAATAAGAACTATCCGTATTGATCCAGCAATGTGATGATTAAATGATCTATTTCGTCAATAAGCTCGTGCAGCAGGCTTAAAGCTTCCTTTGCACAGTCCCGATCTTCTGTAAGCAAAGTAAATATGTGATTTATTCTCTGGGAGTAATTGCTTGGCACCATGGTAAACGAATCGGCAATGGCAGCAGCCCCCTTCTCATTCATCAAGTAGTTTTCGTTAATCGCAAACAAAACCTGATTCAAGCAAGATACCGACCTGAAACAACATCCGGCGATATATGATATATCTTTTTTGTAGACACCTTTATGTCCATTTTCTAAAGAAAAGCTTGCTTCCCAAAAAAATTTTTGAATGATTGATTTTTGAAAAGCAGAGGGGTACGGAATTGTTTTGCTTTTCAGTTGTCCTACTACTCCTGAAGGGTCCCATAACACTTTGCATAACGCTATTTCCGCAAAGTATATCGAGTTGACGAATCCATGAGGATGTCCTGGCTGGTAATCAATTGTAATATCGCCCATGACACATTGTTCAATTACTTTTGACACTTTGTTTTGATCACGTAATAAAAAATCGACTGGTATTTGATTCACTTTCAACCAACCGCCACCGTTAATCCACGGTCCCCATTCGCCAATTTCTGTAACTAGGTTTTCTCTACGTTCGTCATCCAGTGTAGCAGCAACCTGACGGAGCCGAGAAATGTCCAGTCCTTTATCGGAATCGTAATAGATCCCAATATCAATATCGGAATTGGGGCTTTCAGTCCCCCTAGCTCTTGAACCGCCAAGAACCAAAGCGTTTACTCCGTCGATTTGCTTTAAATGGTCTACTATATTCGAAATTGTGTATTGTACATTCATATAAGTCACTCCCATGTTTTGCAATATACGTGACATGCTCCCACCACTTATAGAAGTGGGGGCTTCCCAGGACTTAATGAACCCTTCCGTTATTCTTACTGGGCTATCCCCGCCTGTCCGGCGGTTCTTCTTTCAATTAGGCCATGCCTAACCGTCTTAATCCTTCTGCTGGGATATTTTCTGCTGCATTCTTGTCCCTCTCATGTTCCACCGCTATGGCCTGCCAGGCTTCCGCTAGCTGTTTACTTAATTTGTGCAGGAAATCCTACCGCTGATTGGATACTTTCTTGTGAAGCCGGGCAACCCGAAGCTTTTGTTTGTGCCAGTTGGCGCCGCTCTTTTTCCTTCGGGAGAGGATCCGCTGTTCTTCCTTCAGCCGCTCTTCCATCTGGCGGAGATACTTCGGATAGTCTGCAGATCCGTCGGTATGGTCGATGTAAAGCGCCTTCGAACTAATCCAGACCGAGAACCTGGTCTGGATGCGGGAGGATGGTTTCGATGTCTGCCGTATATTCCGTCAGGATGGAGATGTGATATTTTCCGCTTGGGCTGAGGCTGATCGTTGCCGACTTGATGGTATGATCTTCCGGAATTTGACGGTGCAGTTTGATCCGGATCTCGCCGAGTTTAGGGATACGGACATGCTTGCTGTCGGCCGCGATGCGTACGGTGGGAATGAAAGTTCGCACACTTACTAACAACAAATCCTAATGCACCGATTCATCCTCCACCTACACGCCCACTACGTGAGTAAGGAAGTTTAGAGGTCGGGGACTTCCCGGTATTGCGTTAAATTCTGCATCGCCACCATGCTATCCGGTCCTGTACAAGTCACGACCGGACTTTCCTTACCCGGCTCTCGGCATCTTAGTGCAATTACCTTTCAACGCTTACGCAAGATCGTTTGGCCAGCACTGCCCGCGTTAGAAACGAAATCATTAACAAGCTCATCAAAATCCACCATCCGACAGACTGGAACACATCTTCCGGAACAAAGATCGTATATCCCATATAGCCTAAAAATAACGCAGCTTGAACGATCTTAAACGATTGGGCATCCGTCTCGTTTCTTGACGCAACCAACCGTTCGTCCGTTTCTTGTATGACTCTGCTTTTAATCGTCTTACTGGAGTTTATCGTTTTGGAAAACTTCGTGAAATAAACAAGGGCAACGCTTAACGGGATGAGCGAAAGAGCGATCAGCCCCTTGTTGCTCGATACGGGATTGATTCCCGCCAGACTAAACGCTGTACCCGCAGCTAGAAGAATGACACCGACGATCAGTGCGATTCTCATAATAAATTTCGCTTCCTTCACAGCATTCTTCGTATCCATCCTTCATTCCTCCCAAAATAAATCGTTTAAATTCTTGTTCAACGCTTTGCATATGGCGATACACAGTTTAAGACTTGGATTGTAGTTGCCCGTTTCGATCAAATTGATCGTTTGCCTGGTTACGCCTACGGTCTCGGCCAATTGTTCCTGCGACAAGTCAGCTTCCGTTCGGGCTATTTTCATTTTGATGTTTTTCAATCATTCCGAACTCCTTTCGCTCCCTCATTGTATAATAAACACGACAAAAAGTAAAATATATATTACATTTAGCTATTTGCAAGTCGTTAATCGTGAACGTCAAAAAGGGCTGTAAGAGGTCTTTGCTTACGACCTGTTACAGCCCTCAAACCTTCGTCAGGAGTACCTTTAGAACAAATCGTAAAAAGTCTTTTTTTGAGCTAAGCTTTGAAGTTAACGAAGGACTTCCTGGGCGTGAGGACCTGATTCTTAAATATGGAAACTTGATTGCGGTTTTTGACGTAAAAGAAGTAAGTAAAAGTTCTGCTGAAAACATGCCGCTCAATTATTTAAAATTTGAAATCATGCCTAAAGGAATTTTAGTTGTTAACGCATTTGCAACCTACCTCTTTACGAGCGAACAGAAGATACACTTCCTCATCAAATGCTCGATTATTCAGAATCTAGAGACCATTGTTTAATAAGTAGTTTGCAACTTTTAGGTTTGTTTAACAGTATTCAAAGAAACCCTGAGACAAAAGAGCAATTAATCAATCTATTATTTTCTACAAAGGTAACCTTCAAGAAATCAAGCAATGGTCCGAATTTTTGAATACTCAAGAGGTATTAGCCTGAAAAACATTTATCGCCTGTCAGAGAGTGCTCATCACCGTTTTTGCAGAATTGGTTTTCAGACAATTAAGAGACTACAGATCACAAAAATACATCATCGGAGCCCTCAGGCTGTACGACGATGTATTCACGATCTTCATACTGTATATATCTTGCTCGTGTTTCTCTTCATCCCCAACAGCTATCGCATTCTCATCGTACAAAATCAAATCGCTCCAGCTACCATTGTCAAATCAATAAGAATGAGTTCCAAATTAAGGCTCTTAGACATTCGCAAAAATAAACCCTTATTATCAGTAACGTGATGGTATTTCTGATTTCAATATTTCTGAATCTTTGAAATTCGCATATTTTTTATTAAGTAAATATAATACACTCTTGTTTGTTACATCTAAAGTATGATACGGACTTAGTTTAACTTTTTTGATTGGAATTAATGTTAGAGGGTCTCTTTCTTTATTAAATATAATGAAAGGAATAAATGAGCCACGGAGTACTCTAAACTCCTCTCGATTTGTAACCTCACTATCTTTTGTGCAGATTATTACGATTCTCTCTTCCCTTTCTGAGGAATAAGCAGAATGTTTGATGGCAAACGACATTCCGGCTAATTCCAAGGCGAGTTCATCCAGCCTGTCTCTTTTATTTAATAAATCATCATCTGTAAAATGGATAAAAGGCAAGAGCAACTCTTTAATTACCTTATTATCTTCAAAATTCTCAACGTATTCTACAGATGTAATTACCACTTTTGATGAGCTGTCTTGATCTTGAAAGTATAATTGAAGTTGATTAATAAACTCAGATTTATCGATTCCAATACTATATCCTTCATTCTGTGAGTAATAGTTCCAAAGAGGTAAGGAATCGTCGCTCTGTGAAAACGACAAAATGTAATGATTATAATCATTTAGATATTTATCCAATTGATCAGTGATATAACTCTGAATAAGTTTACTCATTCTAATTTGTTCTTTAAAGAAAGTATGAAGTAATTGTTTAATTACTGACTGTTCTGTTGAGTCATTAAGATAATCACTTTTTGTTATCCAAAAACTTTGATTCAATATTATGCTTTTTAGAGCTTCTGCTCCCGTGAAATGAAATATTAAGTTATCATCCATATCTTATTCACTCAACTTCTTCCACAATTAGAAATCTTTCGAGTTCACTCAAATCATTCGCTTCTTTTATTTCCCTTTGAGCAATACTTTCTAAAATTATTTCTAGATCTGTAACTGAAATTCTTCCCTCAATTCCATCATTTCTATCAGCCAGATAAACAAACTTATCGGTTTGTGATCTATAAATATAAATATCATTGCTATACGCTTTTATATTAAACCCAGCTGCTCGTAAGTCCTCTTTTGATATATCAATTCCACCAAATGAAGCAATTTGTCTTTTCAAGTCATTTATCGCTTTAATTAGCTCTTTCGATTTATCCATATTACCCTCCAGATTACCTTAGTTATACTATATTGAAATTTTCGACATTAAAAGTTAGCGCTTAAAATGATTATATCGCCTTCTCCAAAATGTTACAATTCCCTTCAAATTCCTCCACTTCTTTATTGTCTATTGATTTGGCATAACAACAACGAAAATCCTTAAGCTCAGGTTACATAATAGTAAATTTGCTACTTAAATTGGTTAAGACTCCACTAACCAAAAATGACTTCTAATAAACTCGTTGACTTCATGTTGAATTAATGATCTTCTTCAAATTATTATTGATTCTCGTATTGTTTTATCGTGAGTGACACAATGAAGGAATTACCTAAAACCCATTTATTTTAAATAAATGGGTTTTAGGTAATTTGTTCAAAGTATTTACACGATGCAATTGTTGACTCCCTGTTGACTAAAAAATACAAAAATACAGAGCACTAGGGGTGTTCCCTACCATGCCCTGTATTCAACGTTAAAGTACTGCTATTCTGTTACTGCTCTTCTACCGTCGCAATCGGATTCTCGCTATACGAAATCCAATCACTCCAGCTGTAGGATAAAGAAAGCAGTCTCGAAATTGACTTCAAAGATATAAATAGCGGTAGACCTTCTGTTGAAAGTAGTCACACATTTTCTTATGTAGTGACGATGCACTGATTCCCCAGAAACCAAGAATGATAAGTAGTACTGAGATGAATTTGATGACCCATGCCAATATACTACCAATATTTATATTATTAACCATTACCCACATCAACACAAAAAGAATTACACTTAAAAAAAGAGAAACCATCATTCCTAGACCTTTTGCTATTTTCTCGGATTTACCAATATCCTTTTCAAGCTCTTTTTGTCTAGTAATGGCTACTTCTTCTGATATTTGCTTTATTGATTCCTCCTTTTCTTGCTTAGATTGCTGAAGCAACAATCTGAATTCTGTTAATTCTTCTTCATTCTTTATAATAATTTCTTGCTGCTGCCGACTGATTTTTTCTCGAGTGATTTCAATAATTTCTTGTACTTTAGCATACGTTATCGCCTCTTCATCCCCCAAAGTATGCTCCATAACAAGAGTCTTTGCCTCTTGCGTACGTAGTATCCAGTAGTCATCCTCAGTTATTTTTTCCTGGGTCTTTAGTTCATAAATTTTTTCTAAATAGCTTTTTAGCAAACTTTCTTTTGGCTGTAATGCAGCATAACAATCAGCAATTACTCTCAATTTGGGAAGATCAGGCATCCGATTGGGCTGTTTTATCCAAAGTAAAGTTGTTAGTACATAGTCATTAATTATTGGGGAAACAGTTGTTTTACCATATTCACCCCAGTAAAATCCATTTGTAAAGTGGGTCAGCTTTTCATTTGTAGTTACAAATATTGCTTTAGAATGTTCAATTGACCTCGACTGATGTCCCCTACGAAGATGGAATATAGAATGGATAGATTGTATATCTCGTTCTAAGGAATATTCATTGGAATATCTAATGTGTTTTGCTAAGTGTTCCCTTAATTTCATCTCATCTATGTTATACATCTCAGTATAGTCAGGCTTCTCAACTATCTTTGCACGAAGTGTTCTTTCAATCTCTTTCTCCAATCCTCCTATAAATCTCATAACTGTGGCTCTATCGAATCTTTTTCTAATAAAATAGTCTACGGTACCAAAATTATCGGTTACACCATTCTCCATTTTGTAAATACAACCCTCGAGTATGTCTGCAACCTCGTCGATCGTATGTTTAAAACATTTTATTTGAGCATTATTCTCCTTCAGCAGTTGAATTAGCTCAAGGCAAGGTTTTTGTCGAACCTCCCCCGAATACCCCAAAGCAAAAATAATAAATGTAGTGTCCAGAAATAGGGCAGTATCCTTAAATTTTTGATCAAATCTCTCAAATTCAGAATAATAAATAGAGGTTGCAACCATATGGCCAACGACAATATTTACATAATATTGAAATAGGATGAGGTTTGTTTTTTCTAAATCTGCAATAAATGATGCTATTGCAATTGCCAGTTGGTTTGATGTATCAATTTTCTCATCAAAAAGTACAGAATAACAAGAACTACTTAGGAAATCTTCGAACGCCTTTTCAGCTTCAGTAAATGACAGTTCCCTATTAAAACATTTTTTATTATAGGAAATAATCTCATTGAGCAATAAACTATGAGTGAAAAGTACTTGCTCCTGACGCTCCTTAAATGTTAACAAGTTTAGTTTCTCTCTATTTGCTTTATAGCAATTAAAAGCTTTGTCGTAATAAATATAGTTTTGTTTTTTTAGTTTATTAAGGATAGATTTAATCACGTGGTTAGGTATTGTTAAACCAAACTCACGGAAGATATCCGCAGAAACATTTTCAGTAGTGATTATATCTTCCTCTGCTTTACGTAAACACTCCGAGACAAAAGGCAGAAAATAGTCTAGATAACCTTTACTGGAGTTAACATCAACAGCAAGAATAGCGTAACTTACAACAGCTTTGTTCATAGTTGGACTCCAATCGATCAATTAATTTATAGGAACATAATACCATAACAGTATAAGATAATAGGAAAATATTCCTTAGATCAAAGTACTTATTTGACCCTGTACGAGACAATGAATTTGACGGTCAGCATCGTTAAAGGACTCAACATAAAGCCATGTAAAGGTGATTTTGTTGACTTATCGTTGACCTGCTCCTTGAATTTACAAACTTAATACCACGGCTGGTGCCGTACCAAGATGGGACTGTCCCAATCCTTGTATGCACGATAACCTCTCACTCAGGAAAATCTTTCTGGAGACTCTTGTTGACTCCTTATTGACGGTTTGTTGACTTCAGCCAAAAAAAACATCGCCGGGGCACTCAATCCCACGGGCGATGTATCTAAATTTACATACTGTTACACACCTCTAAGCCTTCTCTTCAACTCCGGTAACAATTAGATTCGCCTCATAGCAAATCCGATCACTCAGCTGTCAGCTTCTCCTTGAAAATGCCTTCAGGAAGTACATCGAGGCATACCGGATTGCTGTTCAGAGGCGTTGATATGCCGTTTATCGTTCAGGTGTAGTCATTGCCATTGTACTTTATCGAACAACCATGATTTTTTGGTTTGATACTCTGTATCAGTTGCATCCGAAACTTCGGCATGTAGTCTCACTTTTCCCAAAAATCCGTTTTGACGAAGTGATCTAGATAGTCCATTCATATCAATCCATAAACCGCAATTCGCCCCGTCTTTCAATTTATGCGGATATGTGATCGAAGACTACGGGTTCAGAAATACAAACTTTTTACGATCCGGAAGCACAAGGTATGGTGTGTTAACGTTTGTAACTCTAGCCCCTTCATTTGCTACCGTCACAAACAACATAGCATTTTCGCTAAGTGTATTACGTGTATATGCGAGAACCCCATTTGAGAAAGACACAGAAATCTTTCTTGCCTTATCCCTTGTATTGAATAATAAAGTAATTCTAAAAGTGGTTTTTTCGTTGATTTTGCGTTGAATTGCGTTCTTGTTTCGTTAAGTTGTTGACTCTATAAAAAAGCCGAGAAAGCAGCACAGTAATGGTGGGGCGTCCCGTCCCTTTGTCTGCCTGTACAGCGTATTGCGAAGGATACGATCAAGCGTTAGGCTTGGACATTATTAAAATACTTTCAGGGACCGCTTGTTGACTCTGTGTTGACTTCGAGCATAGATAAATACATCGCCGGGGCGCGTGGGCAACATTGCGATGTATTCATGATCTGCATACTGTTATACGTCACTCAGACTTCATTCGTCACCGGTCGCCACCGGATTCTCGCTATACGAAATCCAATCACTCCAGCTCCCCGCATACAGCTTGATGTTCTCGTACCCGGCCTCGTGAAGGGCCAGAACGTTCGGAGTGGCCGAGATGCCGGAGCCGCAGTAGACGATGATCTCGCTGCTTTGCGGCAGGTCGGTGAAGCGCTCGCGAAGCTGCTCCGGCGACTTCCAAGCTCCATCCGCCTCCAGCGCGTCCTTCCAGAAGTAGTTGGACGCTCCCGGAATATGCCCGGCTACCGGATCGAACGGCGCTTCGCGCCCCGCGAACTGGGCCGCGTCGCGAGAATCCACGAGCTTCGCCTCGCCGCTGGCGGACGCTCGCCGCACCTCCTCCACGCCCGCGAGCCAACCGGCTCTCGGCGAGGGCACAAACTCCCGCGGCGCCGCGCCCGCAGCCGGCCCCGCCTCAACCGAACCCCCGGCGGCCGCCCAGGCCGAATAGCCGCCGTCCAACACCTGCACGCGCTCCGCTCCCAAATATCGGAGCACCCACCACAGCCTCGACGCGGCCGGCCCATTTCCGTCCTCGTAGGCTACAACGGCCGTCTCGCGGTCGATGCCCAGCGAGCCGAACAGCGCTGCCAGCCGCTCCGGAGCTGGCAGCGGGCTTCGCCCTCCGTGCTCCTGCGCCGGATCTGTCAGATCCGCCTTGAAGTCGATAAATGCGGCGCCTGGCAAATGTCCCTTCGTATAGGCCTCCCGACCGTACGCCGGCTCCTTCGGGTTAAACCGAACGTCCAGCAGCGCGATCCGTTCGCCGCTCTCCAACCTCCTCCTCAGCTGCTCCACACTCACTACGTTGGTCGATGACATTTTTCTCCACTCTCCTCTGCATTAATAGAATCAAATCGTAAATTCCACGCTTTCCGGCGACTTCACTTCATGAATGGCGGCATAGATGTCGTTCTGGATCTTCAACAGCTCGATATCGTCGCGCTTGCGCGGACGGGGCTTCGCAACCTGGAAGATCTGGTTGATCCGCCCCGGCCTCGGCGACAGCAGCACCACCCGATCGCCCAGAAACACCGCCTCCGACACGTCGTGCGTAACGAACACGACCGTCTTCTTCTCCGCTTCCCAGATCTTTAGCAGATCGTCCTGCAGCTGCAGCCGGGTCAGGTGGTCCACCGCGCCGAACGGCTCGTCCATGAGCAGCACCTCCGGAGCGTTCGCGAGCGCCCGCGCGAGCCCGGCCCGCTGCTTCATTCCGCCGGACAAGTGGTGAGGATACTTATGCTCGAACCCTCGCAGTCCCACCAGATCCAGATACCGCTGCGCCGCCTCCCTGCGCTCGTTTTTCGCCACACCTCGCACCTCAAGACCCAGCTCGACGTTCTTATAGGTCGTTCTCCACGGATACAGCGACGGGTCCTGGAACACCACGCCCCGCTCGATGCCGGGCCCTTTCAGTTTCTCCCCGCCGAACCACACTTCACCCGAGGTAGGCAGCTGCAAGCCGGCCAGAATCTCGAGCAGCGTGCTCTTGCCGCAGCCGCTGGGACCGAGAATGCTCAGGAACTCGCCGTCCTCGATCGTCAGATCGATGTTGGTGAGCGTCTCCGTCGGAGTCGACCCGCCGTATACCTTCGATACGCCTCGAATCGAGAACCCTGCCATACGATCACCTCGTCCCGCTTAATTTTTCGGAATGAACCGCAGATCCAGCAAATCCTTGACCTCATACACCTTGTCCTGGAAGCCCAGATCGACTTGAACCTGCTGCGTGTCCTGCAGAGCGTTCAGATTGACGGCCGGATTGTTCTCCCAGAGCACGTTCTCGCGTTCGAACGCCTTGTCCACCGCACTCGCATCGATTTTGACATTCTTGAGGAAAAACTCCTTGTATTCATCCAGGTTGCTCTTCGCGTAGTCCTGCGACTTGAAGTAGGCGCGCAGCAGCTTCTCCACGAGGTCCGGATGGTCGTTGATAAAATCGTTCCGCGAAGCGAGAATGCCCGTGTGGAAGGTCGGCAGGTAATCCCAGCCCTTGGCGAGAATTTTGCCGGTTCCTTCGATCTCCGCGAGAGAGGCGAAAGGCTCGTGAATGATCGTGGCGTCGACTTGACCGGACGTCAGGCTCGCGTAAGCCGCTTCATTAACTCCGTTGGCCAGGTACGTCACGTCGCTCTTGCTCAGACCGTGCTTGTTCAGAATCGTTTGCGTGTACACGTCCAGCCCGCTTCCGAGCGCCGCCGCTCCGACCGTCTTGCCCTTCAAGTCCTCCACGCTCTCGATGCCCGTCTTCGCAACCAGATAGAACGGCCCCTTCGTGCGGAACATCGAGGAGACGATCTTGATCGGAGCGCCTTTGCCCGCGGCCACAATGGCGTTGGTCGTCGCGACGTCAACGATGTCGACATCCTTGCTTGTCAGCGCTTCGATCGGATTTTGCGTGGAGACGAGTTCGACTTCCAGCCCTTCGTCCTTGAAAAAGCCCTTCTCGATCCCATAGCGAACCGCCAGCCCGCTCACCCCGTTAAACGGTGCGTACCTGATCTTCTGAAGCTCGGCCGGAGCGCTCTCCGAAGCCGATGCCTGCGCCGATGGCGATGCGCTTGGAGATGCCGATGGCGATGCCGCTCCTCCCGAGTTGTTGCCGCTCCCGCATCCCGCGAGAACGAGCGCAAGCGCCGCCGCAACGATTCCCGATCCTGTCCATTTTCTTTTCAACATGGTTTCTCTCTCCTCTATAAAATGAATGTGTTTTACGCCGACTTCCATCTGAGCACGACCCGCTTCTCCAGCAGATCGATCGCTGCGATAATGAGCACCGATACGACCGTCACGACCGTAATGATCGCGAAGGCTTTGGCCGTGTCGTACAGCGAAGTCGCCTGAACGAGCAAATTCCCGAGTCCGTCCTTCGACGCGACCATCTCTCCGAACAGCGCTCCGACAAGCCCCGTTGCCGCCGACACCCTCAGCGAGACGAAGATCGTAGGCGCCGCCGACGGCAGGATCACTTTGATAATCGTCTGCAGCTTGGAAGCCTCGAATACTCTGGCCACCTTGAGGTGGGCCTCCGCCGTCTGCTTGATGCCTGTAATCGTATTAAAGGCAATCGTGAAAAAGCAGAACAAGAACACGATAGCCACCTTATGCGACAACCCGATACCGAGCCAGAGCATCAACAGCGGGATGATCGTGACCTTCGGGACCGCCAGGAGCGCCGACAGGAACGGTCGGAAAAACGTCTCCGCATGCGGCACGAGAACCAGGAACATGCCCGTCGCGATTCCGGCGAAGGCGCTAAGCAGATACCCGGCCGAAAATTCCTTAAGCGTGACGATCAAATGGTGAAAAATCTCGCCGTTCGAAAACAGCTTGTAGATCTCTTCGACGACTTGGGTCGGCTTCGACAGATACAGGCTGCCGACGATTCCCGCCCGTACGAGGTATTCGATAATGCCCAGGCAAGCGAGCAGCAGCGCGATCTGCCCGATTACGATGCGCCACCTATAGCGCTTGTTGTTGACCATACGGTTGTTCGCCCCTCTCCATGCGGCCCGCCGCACGGCGGGACCTTCTCCCCTCTATTCGCCCGCGCCCTGCAGCGTCGCCTTGCGAGCGTAACGGCTCTCGGGGCGGGACAAGCCGAAGTGCCCGCGGAACGTGTCCGCCTCGTACTCCGTCCGGAACAGCCCGCGGCGCTGCAGCACCGGCACGACCAGATCGAGGAACAGGTCGAGTCCGCCCGGCATGTACGGAGGGCAGATATTGAACCCGTCCGCCGCTTTCCGGACGAACCATTCCTCCATCTGATCCGCGATCTGCTCCGGATCTCCGACGATGAGCAGATGGCCTCGCGACGTGGCGGCGAAGTAGTGGAACAGCTCCCGCACGGTGATGTCCTCCCGGCCTTCCGCTCTCTGCGCCAACTCGACGAGTCCCCTCGCCTCATTGCCTGGAAGCGACGAGAGCGACAGGTCCGGCAGCGGCCCGTCCAGCGGATACGACGAGAGATCGATGCCGATCCTCGCGGACAGCGGAGCCAGATCGTAGTTCGTCACGAGCAGGCTGTTCAATTCGCGGTACTTGGCCCGCGCTTCTTCGGAGGTGCGGCCAACGAGAGGCACAAGGCCCGGAAGGATGAACACCTCGTCCTGTTTTCGGCCGTACTTCTCGGCCTTCGTCTTGACTTCGGTATAGAACTCCTCGGCCAGATCGATCAAGATCTGCCCCGTGAATACGGCGCTTGAGAGCTTCGCTCCCAGATCGCGGCTGCGTTCCGACGTGCCCGCGTTGAGCAGCGGAATTTGCCCTTGCGGCGGCCGCGCCACATTCAGCGGACCGGCCACGGAGAAGTGATCCCCGACATGATCTATCCGGTGCACCTTGCTTCCGTCGACGAACGTGCCGCTCTCTTTGTCCCGCACGAATGCGTCGTCCTCCCAGGAATCCCACAGCTCCTGCACGATCTTCACGAATTCGTCCGCGTAATCGTAGCGGCGGGAATTATCCCAGTGCTTCTCCCGGCTGTAATTCTGGGCAGCGCGCACGTCCATGCCGGTTACGACGTTCCACGCGAGACGCCCTCCGCTCAAGTAATCGAGCGAAGCCGTCTGGCGCGCAACCGTGTACGGCTCGGAATACGTCGTGTTCGCCGTCACGATCAGGCCGATCTTCTCCGTCACCGCCGCGATGTTCGCGATCATGGTGAACGGCTCGAGGCGTACCATCTGCGACGGGAACGTGTGCTGCATGTCCGCGCTTGTCGCGAGGGCGTCTCCGAGGAAGAAGAAGTCGAACTTCGCCTCCTCCAATCGGCGGGCGACCCGGTGCAGGAACTTGGGATCGAACGCGCCGTCGGCGACCGCTTCCGGCAGCCGCCAGCCCGCCGGGTGATAGCCTGTCGAGAACAGAAAGAGACCGAGATGAAGTTGACGCTTGGATTGAGTCATGGTTTTCATCCTCCTATACTTAGTTTATCTATGGGAAAACAAGGTTTTATCTCAAAAAAAGACCGATGCGACGAGAAATGACGTCAATCTCCGCCAATTCCTCGGAAGTTAGCCTTTCGTGAGCGTGCTGAACGGAGTCGTGAATATGCGCCGGCTTCGAGGCTCCGAGAATCGCGGAGGTGACGTAAGAATGGCTGAGCACCCAAGAAAGTGCGAACTGCGCGAGCGTCCAGCCTCTCGCTTCCGCCAGCGGCCGTATCTCGTCGACGAGCGCGTACGCCGGGTTCGACTCCAGCAGCAATTCCAGTCTCTTCTCTCCCAGAGCAAGTCTGGAGTCGGTCGGTGGCGCCTCTCCCTTGCGATACTTGCCGCTCAGAATCCCTCTTCCCAGCGGGCTGTAGCTGATGATGCCGACCTTCTCCGACTCGACGAACGGTACGAGCTCTCGTTCAATCTCCCGCGTAATGAGACTGTACTCCGGCTGGACGCTCTCAAACCGATGCAGGCCGTGAAGCGCGCTGACCCCATGTGCCTTGGCAAGCTGCCAAGCCGCGTAGTTGGAACAGCCCAGATAACGAATTTTGCCCTGTTTCACCAAGTCGTCGAGCGCCCGCAGCGTCTCCTCGATCGGCGTCTCGGGATCGAACGAATGGACCTGATAGAGATCGACGTGATCCGTCTGCAGCCGCCGCAAGCTGTTGTCCAGCGCGCGATAAACATGATACCTGCTCTGGCCGCCGTCGTTGACGCCAGGACCTACATGGGCGTGGAATTTCGTCGCGAGCAATATCTCGTCGCGGCGTCCTCTCAGAAGACGCCCCAGAATCGCTTCGGACTCGCCGAATCGCGATCGGTCGCCCGTGTCCATCCCGCTTCCGTATACGTCCGCGGTGTCGATCAGGTTAATTCCCGCCTCCAAGGCCGCGTTCAGCACCTCGCCGGATGCCTTCTCGTCGATCCATCTCCCGAACGCCATCGTGCCCAGGCCGACTTCGGATACTTTTAACCCCGTTCTCCCCAGTTTCCGGTATTGCATCACGCATTCCCTCTCTTTCGGATACGACAAAAAGGACAGACGTAAGCCGCTTTGCAATTCAGCGCCTCTCCGTCTGTCCGGTCGAGTTGTCGTATGTAGTTGGCCTTGCTTGTCGGATTAAATTCGCAGCAGCTCCGCGGAAGCGGCGTGCCCGAGAGATTCCGCCAGCTCGTACGGTGTCCGGCCATCGGCGTTTTTCGCCGTCTTGTCGGCTCCGTAGCCGAGGAACTTCTCGACGAGCGGCGCTTTGTCGAAGTAAGCCGCTACGTGCAGGACGTTGAAGCCTTTTCTCAGCTCGCCCTCGCATTGGGAATGAATGTCCGCACCATACTTCATCAGCAAGTCGACGAGATGGTCGTAGCCCCCGAATACCGTCGCATGAATCGCCGTGTTGTTGAGGCTGCCGTCGCGACTCCGGGCATGAACGTCGACCCCGCGGCTCAGCAGCAGCTCCACCGTTTCGGTGTTGCCGAAGTGCACGGCCAGAGACAACAGCGGGAACCCGTCGTGGCTGTAGCTGTTCAACAGTTCCGGGGATTGGTCGAGCAGTTCCTTCACTCTCGAGCTGTACCCGACGGCGGCTGCTTCGAATACGTTCAGCTTGCCCGCTCCGTTGCGAAGGAGCAGCTCCTTGATATCGTTCGCTCTCAGGAACGCGGCTAGCAGAACGGGAGTCTCCCCTTGCTGATTGCTGGCGTTCACCAAGCTTGCGTCCCGATGAATCAGTTCGGCGACTTTGTCGATGTCTCTGAGCTTGACCGCCTCGAACATCTCGTTGCGCAGCCGTTGAAGATTGTCGGCCTGCTCCCTCGCCCGCACGAGCAGATCGTGGGAAGCCCGCACTCCTACGTTCACGAAGTGGGTGACCGCTCTCGAGCGATTGGATTCAAGACCTGATTCCACGAGCAGATCCACGGCCTTGAGCGCTTCGTCGTCCAGTCGAATGGAGAGTACGGCAGTGCTTTTTTTCTTAGGCATGGTTCTCCTCATCGCTTACGTGTAATTAAAATTACAAAATTACTATATCACGAGATCGATCATTTGAATAGCCGTATATTCCGATTTTTTTAGACGGAATAATTCCCACAATGTTGTCAGGTTAAGCGCCGGGGAGGCCTCAAGGCCAATAAAGTGCCTTGGCGGCATGCGCTCGGAACCGACGGAGAGGCCCGAGGCCAATAAAGTGCCTTGGCAGTATGCGCCCGGAACCGGCGAGGAGACCTGAGGCCAATAAAGTGCCTTGGCGGCATGCGCTAGGAACCGGCGAGGAGGCCTCAAGGCCAATAAAGTGCCTTGGCGGCATACGCTCGGAACCGGCGAGGAGGCCTCAAGGCCAATAAAGTGCCTTGGCGGCATACGCTCGGAACCGGCGAGGAGGCCTCAAGGCCAATAAAGTGCCTTGGCGGCATACGCTCGGAACCGACGGAGAGGCCCCAAGGCCAATAAAGTCACTAGTCATGCTTAAAACCTAACACGAAAAAATACTCTTCATAATTTCCTATATAAGGAATATTATGATTGATTTTTCGTAGTTAAACGCAATAAAGCTCCTTTATTGTTGAAATGACGCGTTATC